>Ga0126342_10012690_pt1 | contig 15003 bp, 13 predicted proteins | sample Cyp1metagenome_FD_92528 | JGI IMG/M metagenome (GOLD analysis project Ga0126342, IMG submission 92528) | Coral microbial communities from Lord Howe Island, Old Settlement Bay, Australia - Cyphastrea 1 metagenome | ecosystem: Host-associated > Invertebrates > Cnidaria > Coral ...
AATATGTTGAAGAACGTCATCAATAGGAAGCGGCTGAAGAAAAACTTGACCCAATGGATATGAAACAAGGACGGCATTCATAGCTGGTTGGTGGTTTCAAACATGAATTTTATTTTCCATAATATATGGGATAATCCTTCCCATTGACGAACTCATATTTTTCAGAAGGGGTAGGTCAACCACCAACCAGATAGTCTCAATGGTTCCACAACCCGCACCAGAACAGCTATCCGACGAAGATGTCACAGGAGGATTGCCAAGAAAGAATCCCACCGTAAGAAGTTCATTGCAGCCTCCATTTAGTCGCATCAATTCCCCTTCAATTCCTATGTCTGCTGAGTTTTGAGCTTGAATTCGGATTAATTAAGCCTTGTTGCATTCAGATATCAAAGCAATTTCAACTTCAAACTTCAAGGATTAGTCTAAGATGTTTCATGCTGAAAACCTTGTTTAAACATGTTTAATGGGTTCACCTCAGAATTCTTCCAGATCAACTGGCCATTGGGTTCTACTCCCCAATTGGATTGGCCCAGTTTTGTAGGTAAATATACCATAGATCTGGGTCAATTATACCGACCGAACCCTGTTCTCCCGAGCCCTGGGAATCATGGTTTATTTCAAGGAAACCATCCCCTTTTGAAATAGCCCAGTTTATTGAGGGCTTAATAATCACCAACAATTACCAATCTCCATGATATTCCCATTTTAAAAACCAGCAATACATGGCTACTGCTTCGCATCTGGGATTTGTGTTCGGAGCCCCTCAGGTCCGTGTCGACGCCCGTTTCTTTGCCGAGCGTTTCGAACGTGCCTTGCGATATCGCGAGAGGCACATCCCGGTGGGGATCGATTGAAATCCCAGTGGGAAAATGGATGATTTCAAGAAGAAGCCCATTGGAAATTGGGAAAATATATAGTGAATATAGTGGTTCATGATGATCAAATATCATCAAATATCCATACATATCGGAAATAGATGGAAATGTTGTGGTTCATGAAGATCAAATATCAACCAGTATCCCAGTATTCAGGTTTATGAAACCCCATGAAAAGCCTATAAAAGAGATGAATCCTTATACTGTGGTTGCGAAATCCTGCACCAGGTGGTAAACATCCGATTCTTTTTAGGCTTTCAACCATCCGTTTTGTGGTGCAGGATTTCGCAACCACCCACAGTATGGGAATGAACCATGAAAAATCATGAACACGAGTTGGGTAAACCAACTGGTGAGTTGGGTACTTTACAATAGTACAACCTATTGTTTGCCATTGTGATGAGAATATATGTGATTTGCATGGTATGTAAGACCAACCATGCATGAGAAACACTTTGATTGGATACAACCCTCCAACTTCCAGAGTGGTTCATACGTGTTGATACGAGATGATTTCCCAATACAGCTAGGATTGCAACAAAAAACTGGGCTTAGGGTTAGAACCTACTGAGGTACCCTCCGGTACCGCAAAACCTGGGCTGTAAAAATCGGCTGTTTGTTGACTCAATGGCAATTTTCATTGGGAAAATGACGTTCTGAACTCGTGGATTGTGGCGTAGCCCCCAGTTAGACTCGACCATTTCCATGGATGCATCGAAGCTTCGACAGAACACACATGGCCTAAAGGATACCAGCATTACCGAAGCCTCAAAATTTGCTGGTTGGCGGTTTCAAACATATTTTATTTTTTCATATATATATATAAATTATATATATATATATTGAGAATAATGAATCATCCCGACTGACTAATATTTTTCAGAGGGGTTGAAACCACCAACCAGTTTGGATTCTTTGTGCAGGTTGTTTCACCTTGTAACATGCTCTGTTTCTGGATGGTCCGAACCCAATGAGTATCCAAGTGCTGCGATTTGATGGTCGATGTATTTGGGGTCATTGTTGTGAGACAAGGGTCCACTTCACAAGGTGGTGCCCCCGAATTAGCTAAGTTGGTTTATAACTAATATATACTAGTATAATCTAGTATAACTATAGGGTTTGTGGTAGATATATCATGATATATCTATAGTTAACGGGGCTTGCAAAGCAACTTGCAACTTGGGGGCACCACTGGCACCACAGTGTCAGATACAAACCATTACAAACCTTCATTTCAGCCAGCAAGTTTTCACCATCCACTGCCGTTATCACGAGGATACTTCCACCACTGCTTTTTTTTCACCATGTCAATGGGAGATCTCCAGGATCCTAAAATAGAGGTACGTAAACGTACCATATTTCTGGTCATTTTTTTTCTTGGGATATTCCCTGAAATTTAGGCCTCAAAAATAGGCCTTATATATATAATATGGTAGGTACCTCCAATTTAGGATCCATGCCCATGACCAAAATGGTTGTTTTTCTACCGGTGCGCTATATATGTGCCTCCCAGCCTATCCCAGCCTTGGATGATTGATGATTGGAACATCAAATCTGAAGACATGCCATGCGACCTAAACCCATGGTTTCAACCATAGATTTCCTTTAAAATCCATTCCCATATGCTCCATGGTGCTGGTATATTTACCGACAAAACTGTGGCATTTATGGGGCAAATGTTGGTAAATATTCCATAATTTTGGTAAATATTCCATACACTAGCTATAAACCTCCATTTATGGTTGGGATTTTCCATGGCTATGTTAAATAACCAGATGGTCAAATCCATTGAATTTCAGGTGACGCTGTTTGTTTCCCTCAGCTGTTTGGCTTCTCGCCACCATGTGGGCCCCCTGGCGTAGCGTTCTTCGGCGGCCGCGGGCGCATTTCGCCGTTCTTCGGCGCCTGGTTGCTGCGGTGCCCCCCGTGGCGCCCGCCGCCAAGCGCGGCGGATGGGCGCTGGGAACGGGGCTGGCGCTGCTGGTGGTCGCCAAGGGCAAGGCCACGCTGGAAGTGGAAAACCATAGGAAAACCCATAGGAAAATGGTGATTTAATGGTGATTAATCCATGATTAATGGTGATGAATGGTGATTTAGCCTCTGGTTATGACTAACATTGCCATGGTTAAGCCATGGCCCTAATCGAAATAGATGGTTTACCGAACTTAAGAATTGGTGGATTTTCCATGGCTATGTTCAATAACCAGATGGTATCCTTTGGTAAACTAACAGTGTGCGAAGTGGAAAATCACCATCTTCAGTAAATCAGCTATTTCTACAAGGTGGTGCCCCCCCCAGTTATAAGTTGGTTTATAATCCCCATTAACTAGTTCGATATAACCCCCATAAACCCTAGTTATTGGACTTATAAACCAACTTAGCTAACTATGGGGCACCACCTTGTATGGGCCATTTTCAGAGGCTAAGTCTGAACTTGTAAAGGTGGGGTCAGCCATGGTGAGCCGAAAGCCGAAAGCCATGGAATTCGAAAATTCGAAATGTTGTGGCAAAATCTCAGCTACCCTCTGGTGAACTAACATAGCAATGGAAAATCACCCTTTTTCATGGGAAAATCCACTATTTCTATGGCCATTTTCCATTGCTATGTTAGTTCACCAGAGGGTATGTCATTCAGTTTCATTCAGTTAACCCATGGTGTTTGAATGATCATGAATTATATATATATATATTATATACCCATAGGATCCATGTATGGTATATATGGTAACATGGATCCCATCAATATACCCCCAATGTTAGCATATATACCATACATGGATCCCATGGGATATATAATTATGTAGCGCGCTCCCCCTTGCTGTCGGCCGGGGTCGGCAGATATATTAATTATAGATATAAATAGAGAGATGGATAGATAGATAGGTAGATAGACAGATAGATAGATAGATAGACAGATAGATAGATAGAGTCATCCCTTATATTTTATTGGTAAGTTATTCAGTTCTTAAATGTTCCTTCAAAGAGTGACCATCGTTCTCCATGCTGCGTAGCCAAGCCAAGTAACGCCAAAGGTGAGCTTGGCTGAGACGAAGCGAAAACGGGTGGCCATCTATGGGGGAACTTTTGACCCTCCAACCAATTCGCACATGTCTCTTGGTCGAGAGGTTGGCTTGGATTTTGCTGAGTTTTTTAGGGAAAAACATGGGGACATGTAGGACAAATTGGGAGATCTTAGGATTTCACATATGGGGAAACGCAGGATATGTATAAATATGGGGCCCCCAAACGTTATAAGCTTGGTTATAACCCCATCCCCATCTAACTATGGTTATAATTATAGTTATAACTACCATAAACCCTAGTGAAATTGTAGTTATGTTCACCAACTTTTTACGCTATCCAACGGCAGCCCCAAAATATGTATATTGCTGGAGGTGGGATTTTTCACCAAGTAGTTGGGATTTTCGGAGTCGATCCACCTGACGACTGGGGAACTCGACTGTTGGATATGTGTTGTACAAGGTGGTGCCCCCCCAAGATAGCGTTCAGTTGGTGAACATAACTCCAATTTCACTATGGTTTTTGTTGGTGATATACTAGTATTCATGGGGTGTATAAACCAACTTATAACGTTTGGGGGGCACCACCTTGTATTTTTTGGGTGTTCCAAAAAAGCAAATCCAAGTTGGCTATGGCATAGGTGGATGAAGCTGCTTCCGTGAAGGTTCAGATTTCAGGGATTTCAGTGCGGTGTATAATCTGGATAAATCCACTGGCAAATGGTAGGTTGATGATGGTTGATGGGTTGATGGGCAACTTCAATCTCTGGCCATCATTGAAGGGTTATATGCTCAACTTGGAAACCTGTTGCAAGCTTCAGTTGTGCGGATAGAGTTTGACTTGGGCCTAGGAAGCCAACATGTTTGGTTGGATCCAGATCTGGTGTTGTACTAATTGGTATTAATTGGTTGAAGAATCATCCAGATATGGTGTTGTATGTGTTGTATGTGTTGTATGTGTTGTATGTGTTGTACTACTTAAGGTTGGGCATCATTCATGTCATTGGCTTCATTGGCTCATCAAAGAGCTGTTCGTAGCGGCACGGTGAAGGGACAGGCAGGCACTGTTCATCTAGTCAATTGCCATTTGAGGAACCTAAATTGGAGGTACCGATTCCATATAATTTTGGGCCTATTTTTGAGGCCTAAATTTCAGGGAATATCCCCACCAAATATGGCCAAAAATATAGTACTAACGTACCTCCATCAATTGGATCCTGGAGATCTCCCATTGATCTAAGGACTTGTGCAAGTGAGATGCTCGGTGCGAGAACGAATCGATCATCCCGGTGAGGGGTTTTTCTGGGTAGATCCCTCTGTCATCAAAGATGGTAAGTAGTTTAACATCCCATTACTGGTTGGTGCTTTGTAACATTGGTTTAGTCTGGGTTAATGATGGTTAATGATGGTTAATGATGCTTAATGATGGTTAATGATGGTTAACAATCACTGCTTGGTGGTTTGGAACCATGGAATGTTCTGACTTTCCATTCATTTGGGGAATGTAATAATCCCAACTGACGAACTCCATCATTTTTCAGAGGGGTTCAAACCACCAACCAGCTATAAATATGGAGGTGTTTTTTTGGGAAAATCAGGTGCAAATGATGGTTTTGTTCAACCGCAAGCCATGTTTGATTGGCAGAGGGTATGTCAAAAATTGAGGGATTGGTGGGTGTTCCAAATGCCCCGCATGCATCGGTTCAAAGACAATGAACACTCAAGGCCATGTTCAAATATTGGAATGGGATGATCCTCCTCCTGGGAGAGTTTGAGGATGATAAGACGGCCATTTGGCTATGGCAAGATCAAGCTGAATATCATTTGGTACCTGAAAATCAGAGGCCTAAGTTTTGAGTTCCGAAGATCAGTCCTGGCGGTTTGTGACATCTTTTTCAAGATGCCTCCTATATTTCTTCACTATAAAACCGGTTTATCATGGCTTCCTCATGGGAGGATCTCCTCTTGGAATTATGCTGAAAAAGATGTTTATCTGGTTGGTGGTTTGGAACATGTTTTATGACTTTCCATTCAGTTGGGAATGTCATAATCCCAACTGACGAACTCCATCATTTTTCAGCGGGGTTCAAACCACCAACCAGTTATTTGTGTATACAATCTTCGAATCCTAATTTTGGAATATACCATGAAACTGGGACTTGAGTACATAGCTAAGTTGGGTTGCAGCTGGTACAAGTAGAGTTTACTGTGAATGGGTAATATATATATATGTATATATTCATAGAATTGGATGATGGGAAAATTTACAGGAAAGCCTTATATTTGATGGTAAAAACCATGGTTTCCTGTAGATTTTCCCTTAAACCAATCCAATGATATATACATATTTACCAACTTATAACCGGGAATATTTACCTGGCATATTTTCACCGTTTTCCTGGACACATGGAACTGGAAACAACTATAAAACGTTTTAGAACAAAAACTAAAATAAAAAGAACCCATTGATATTTCTATATATATTATTATATATTTCAATATATGTTTATATATCACATATCATCAACCCTATACCTTTTGTTATAGACCACCTTCGCACGCCCCAGCTGCCACTGCAAAACACCGAGGATCGTGAACAGCGGCTGCGCGGATGAGGTCTGGATCGTGCCGTGCGGACCACGACCGGACAAGCCGCATTTGCGCCTCGCCGTCGACGACGGGAACGGTGCGGGACGGTGCCCTCGAGGGCTGGATGGTGACGGATTTTTGGTGGGGTAATTCCTGGGGGGGAGTGCAGTGGAAGCATAAGTGTGAGTGGTTGGACGGTGAGATTTTACCGTAGTTATGGGGGGTATTAATGGTTGCCATATTTTCCAACTTCTGGTGGTTAAAATCCAGTAGTTATAGCCACTAATACCCCCAAATGCACCCCAAGTACTCTCCAGTAAGCTAACATACATAGCTGCGGATATCTATGGACAATGTTTCATGTATAGATTTTTTTTATCTAATGAAAATTATGGCTGGATAGCTATGTTAGATTACCAGAGGGTCGGGGGTAATTGAGCAGTGCTCAGCCCAGTCCAATAAGACGACATATTAGGGAATTCAATGTAGGTTTAAGATGGTTTAAGGTTAACAAACACTGAGGATATGTTGGGATCTAATTGCATATAATATATCAAGTCAACCAGGTAGTGTGATCAAACATTGTGGAATTGTGGTATGGTAATGGGAATGGTGTGGAACTTGGTCATGGCGTCTTATGGAGTCTGAGCAGTGCTCAATGCCTCTGTCAGTTGGTGGGTAAATCCACTATTTCTATGGCCATTTTCAATAGCTATGTTAATTTACCAGAGGGTATCATATATTATCATCATCCACTAGATGACTTATATGATGGATTTCTCTGGATTTTCTACTATCCTTATCCTCAATCTTACCCTCTGGTAATGACTAACAGTTTGCTATTGAAAATGCCCCATAGAAATCGTTGATTTACCGAACTTAAAGATGGTGATTTTCCATAGTTCTGTGACCTGTGACAGTTTACCAGGCCGGGTATATCATGATTACACTAGCAGATTGATTATTATCATCAGCCACTACACCCCTACGTACGGTGAGGATAGCTAGGTTGACGCACAGTCTCTTCGTACGGTGAATTCTATAGGAATTGCGGATACCACGAAAAAAAAAACACGAAAGCAACGTATAAGTTGGGGGGAGCTCATTTTGTGCATATCAACCAGTTTGTCCATGATGGAATGACAGAGGGATTTGAAACATCGAACATGTTGTTTATCATACGGTTTACCCAACCAAATAAGGAGAAGTTGATGGTGATGGGAGCCGCCGAAAATCAACGAACATGATAATATCAATCACCAATAAACACCATGTTGTTTCTGGATTTACTATTTGGGGGTTCGCCCCCAGCCCTTGAGGCATTGAAACATATTGAAACCCCCAGAAAGGCTTACTACTATGCTGGTCCAGGCCGTCACTATGTCTGTGGTGCCCCCCCTAGCTACGTTTGTTTTTAAAGGCCAATTCTGGTTGGTGGTTTGGAACATTTTTTTATTTTTCCATTCAGTTCGGAATGTCATCATCCCAACTGACGAGCTCACTCCATCATTTTTCAGAGGGGTAGGTTGAAACCACCAACCAGTATAGATTACAGAAGGCATATCTACCCTCTGGTAAATAAACATAGACCCTGAGAATCACCAGTTTTTAATGGAAACTAATCTTCCAACCCCTATCTGGCAGGGTCTATGTTAATTTACTGGAGGGTACCATCAAACCCTTTGCAAAGCCAGTGAATTTTCGCATCAACTTAGGGATTGAATCCTGGGGGAGCCACCTAACAGAGCAGAAACCAGCTTGGAAATTCCCGGGATCTTTGGCAGAACCCTCCCACTGTAAGCTAACATAGATTCACATGTCGATGTAAAAACCATAGGAAAACCATAGGAAAATGGTGATTTACCCTCTGGTTATGACTAACAGTTCGCCATGGAAAATAGCCATGGCCCTAATCGAAATAGATGGTTGACCGTTCTTAAAAATGGGTGGATCTTTCCATGGCGAACTGTTAGTCATAATCAGATGGTAGATCGTTTTCTCGGGTAAACCGTGGGTTTCCTCATCATTTTTTTGGCAAAACTGGTTATGACTCACAGTTCGCCATGGAAAATCCCCAAAAATAAATGGAGCTTTAGTTCGCTGGGAAAATCATCTATTTCGATTAGGACCATGGCTATTTTCCATGGCGAACTGTGAATGTCATAACCAGAGGGTAATGTTTACAGTAAATCCTAGCTGAAGTGGATTTTTCGCATGGGCCCAGTTCGGAATCGTCACTGAGTTGTGTCTCAAAATGGGCCATTCTTGGTTCAGTGGGGCCATTTTTCCCATTTTTTCCCCATAAAAGGCAAAAACTACTGAGCAGCTAAAAGCAAGTCTTTTTTCCGGTAATCAAACGTAGCAACCGGGAAAAACAAATCTTCTGTAAATTGCGTTTGAATGGGAAAATCACCTATAGACATCGATCATTTTCCGGCAAGCCATGTTTGATTACCCGAGGATATCTGGTTGGAACATGAATTTTATTTTTCCATCTATTGGGAATGTCATCATCCCAACTGACGAACTCCATTATTTTTCAGAGGGGTACGTATAGCACCAACCAGATAGTTATTGACCATAACCATCATTAACCATATAACAACCATCATCATTAACCACCATTAACAGTATATACAATTATATATATATATATATTATATATATATATATCAACCAGATATTATTGATAAACCATATTATTCATGATCATTAACCATATAATCACATTACATTACCCATTATTAACAGTATATTAACGTTGAAGATTCACCATGTTTGATTGTGCCTCCAAGAATTGATGCCCTGGGTCCCACCCGCTCAAGGAAAACCTCTGCCATGGACAGATATTGCATCCCGGCAGCCAGCCATGGTGGCAGCCAGCCATGGGAGACTGGGGTTCCCATGGGGTGTGGCCGGTGTTGTGTGAAACGGTGATATGTGAGGCTTATTCGCAACAAACATGTCATGTATGACAATGTAGGAAACCTGCCACAAACCAACTCCAACAATTGGGGATGGTTTATAGATACCCTCTATGGAAAATCGCCATGCTATTAATGGGTAAATCAACGAACTAAATGGGTCATGTTCAATAGCTATGTAACAAATTACCATATGATACCATCAAAATGGTGATGACTTGGGGATGGTTTATATATTGGTTGAATCCCACACGACGTCACGACGTGAAGTGGAACTTCTGCTCGAGGCATGTGTCAGATTGCCGTGAATTCCTGCTTCGCTCCGGCCTTCCCAGTGAAAGTGCTGGACATCGAAGCTTACAGAGCCTGGGATTTTGGAGGTGCGCAGGTACCACCGTTATGACTAACAGTTCGCCATGGAAAGATCCACCCATTTTTCATAGGTAAACCATCTATTTCTATGGGCCATTGTCCATGGCAAACTGTTAGTCATAACCAGATGGTATCGCAGGTGGTTTTTGCGAAGCAGATCGGCCAGTTGGAAGATTCCCAGTTATTTCTGGATTATAAACCACTTACTAAGTGCGATGCACATCCAGGTTGAAAGGATACTTTGCTGCTTTTCAAATCTTTGACTGGAACAAATAATCAACCAACATTTTTCGTCATGTTAGGATGATGGTGCTTCATATCTATCTTCAGCAGTAACAGAAAACAACCAACCCCCAACTCGTCAACCGGTGCTTTGGAGTGGACACTTGCCATGTTGGAGGGTCAACATCTTACACCGGAGTACCGGAGACCAAGGTCCATTTGCAATTGTATGGAATATTCATGGATTATCAATGAGATATTCATGGCATATTACTGGAAAAATCGGATTATGACTTACCCTCTGGTTATGACTAACATAGCCATGGAAAATATCCCATTTAGTATAGATGGTTTACCTATTAAAAATGGTGATTTTAACCATGGCAAACTGTTAGTCATAACCAGGTGGTAACATGGTTGGACATCATGGGCTTTGATCTGGACGGATCATCATGAGGAACTACCGCCCCAACGCGGGTAAGGATGCCGCAAAGTTATTAAACAAAGTCCTCATGAATGAGTTGTGACCATTGGTATCCATTGGTATACAACTAGCCTTTGGAACAACTTGGTTCCTGGGTTCTGAGACAGGGTCTTGTTTTGGGTGACCGCAAGAAGTGGGTGGCCATATGATAAAAACGATTGGTTCATCATCATTTCCCCATGAACTTGGCCACAACGCACCCAAGTTGGATATAGTTGGTTAGTTACACATCCCTGTAAATCACCATGGTCAATGGTTATTTAAGTCCCAATAACTAGGTCAATCTTACATGGATACTTTAATCCTTTAGTCTTTTGGTATTAATGGGAATAATTGCTAACCAGCAAAGAATTTAATTTTTTGCAGGGTATCTAAGATTGGCAGTGATATAATAATATCCCGCAGTCCATGTTACATTGCATTGAATTCATTTGAATTCTACAGTGGTACTAATGCACAAAAAGGTGCGGAGCTGCCAAGCGAAAGTTTGCTGCTTCTCCGCTGAACACGGATTCGAAAAAGTCTTGATGAATTTGATAATTACATGTATAAAATTTATTATCTGGTTGCGTGCAGTTTCACGCAATTCCTATACAATATATATATATACATATGTTTGGATATTTTTCCATTTCAAATAGAAGTATGCCTAATTTCACTAAACCTCTATTGGGGAGGTTTATATTTTGAGGTTTACCACATGTTTTTCTTTTTGAGCTATTTCCCGCAGAAAAACATGTTTCGTCATGAACATGTTTTGACGTGCTGATGCGGCAGATCAGAATATCCCACTAGGCTATTTTGTTTGCGTTCCATTGGTCAAGTTTAGAATTTACGTTGGTTTAGTATGGGTGAATATTAAGTTAAATAAGTGTAAGTTTGATGTTTAATGTGAAATGTCCTATGGTTTCGTTGAGCATCATTTTTTGGCCATAAACCTCCTGTGGGGGATACCTCAGGCTAGCCATTTGCCCATGATACATCTATGGCGGGTCCATTTCATAGTCCACTTGGAGGATGGTTCTCCAGCCTACGTTAGATATTTGTCTGGTTGGTGGTTGACCTACCCCTCTGAAAAATGATGGAGTTCGTCAATGGGAAGGATTATCATGGATTATCCCATATCTTATGGAAAATAATCCAAATGTTTGAAACCACCAACCAGTTGTCGTATCCCTAGACAAGAAAAATCGGAAATTGATTCTTCTGTGAAATTGCTTGGCCATTTCGTCGTCCATTTTAAGGGCCACTTTCTGGTGTGACGAGAGTTCAATTTTTCCCGTGTTTGCGCAAAAGTAGCTGCATTTTCATGTCCCATAGGATCCATGTATGGTATATATGGTAACATTTACCATCAATATACCCCCAATGTTAGCATATATATATATACCATACATGGATCCTATGGGTGTGTTTGGTTGACACAATTAAAATCACACGTAAACCTCCGGTGTCATCAGTCACATGGCTTGCCGGAAAAGCCAGCAGAAATACTCGGATGGTGTTCCCAGCTAGAAACCTCCATTTATATTACTCATTTATAATGAATTTGAAGTTGATCTTATTATATTATCTTATGTTTTCCCGTGATTTTCCCATGGTTTTGTGACGTTTTTCGCATTCGAATCTCCGTTTTTGGGGCCCCACCGAGCTGATGACCAAGGGGACACGGCCTTCTACACCTACGATATGCTGCGCCTAGCCCAAGTGGATTGGTAGATCCTGAAGAGTTTTCTGCAAAAAAAACGTATAGTACGCTGATTCGTGTACCCTCTGGTTATTTAACATAGCCATGGTATAGATGGCCCATAGAAATAGATGTTTACCTATTAAAAATGGGTGGATTTTCCATGGCTATGTTAGTCATAACCAGATGGTAGGTTTTTTTTTCCCAAAGAAATTTAGTACTCTCAATAATACGTTGAAAGATGTTTCTTGAACATAATTCATATAGAATGAACATCACCAGCCAAAGATGTGTTTTTGATTTTTTTGTGTGGACCAGAAATTGGCTATGATGGGAGAAGACTTAACTGTGTTGGGATTGGCACTTTAGTACTCTAATAGTTTGCCATCGGAAGATTTGCAAACCATTGACGGGGTTCCACATTATATAATACATAAGGCATTCATTGGCACCAGAGTGTTCTTCCATTTTTTGGTAACACATAAATTTCAAGTTCCTTAGATAGTTCGGGAGAGCTAAGTCTTCTGCAGGTTATCTAGGGTTGACCATTGTTTTGCAAGAAAACATCTTAATCCCATAGGATCCATGTATGGTATATATGGTAACATTTGCCATCAATATACCCCCAATGTTAGCATTTATACCATACATGGATCCTAAGGGTATTATGAGGTTCTCACTTTGACCGTTTCTTTGTAGATTCAGTATGATTCAACGGGAAATTCCAGCGGTCCTTTTTTGAAGGATCATCCCAGCAAGTAAATGGCGGTTGGTTTTTTGGAGTCCACCAAACACCCAGGGCTGTCAACTGTGTTAAAATCCTTTCAGAGTGCACAGACATACCTTAGTCTTTGGATTCTTTGGTAAACTAACAGTTTGCTATGACAAATCACTATGTTTGATAGGTAAATCAACGAACTTTCTATGTGCCATTTTCAATCGCAAAGTGTAACAAATTACCAGAGGGTATCAATATTGTTGGTGATATATTCTATTCCATGATATTCCCATTATATTCCCATGATATTCCCATTATATTACCATAGTTATACCCATTATTGCCCCATTATTAGTGCGTTCAGTGGGCCTCCAAAGGTGCGAATTGCGGGACACTTATCCCGACATCGACTTCTCCTTCGCGACTGGGCGGAAGCCAAGAGGGTGCTACCCTGGGTGATGGTATCTTAGGTCTACCACCTGGTTGGATTTATAAAACCATGGGAAAACCATGGGAAAATGGTGATTTCATAGGAAAACCCATAGGAAAATGGGTATTTCATGGTGATTAACCCTGACTGGTTGGTGGTGAAGATGAATGGATTATGACTTCCCCATTCAGTTGGGAATTTCATGTTTTCCCAAGTGACTTTGACTTTGACTCCATCATTTTTCAGAGGGGTAGGTATACCAAGATGTGGTTAAAACAATGTCATGGTAAACACACCACCTATCAACATGGTGTCCCCAATGGTGGCGGGATGGTTAGTTACCATCCCCAGGTCCCCCAAGTTACAACCGGTTGCCCCGGTCGCTTACTGAAGGATTTCCCAGTCGCGCTTGGTTTTTATGGGATGGTGGTTGTGGCAGCTCAAAAGCTCCAGTTATAGTGACTATTCCTATATGTTCCCATGAAATCCCCATGAAATCCCCACAAATCCCATAGATTCACCAAAAGTTGTTGGGGATTTGCAGGCTAACAGACACAACTGGGGGTATCACATTGGGTATCACCACATTGCAAGCCACAGAAGTGTTGTGCAATTTCTAGCAACATCACTGGCCGAGCACGCTGCAGTTTGAGCAAAGGTGAAAGGAGCTGGGGAAAAAAACAACCAGAAGTTATATTCTTATTTCTGATTTGGTAACTAGTGTAACCTTTCCGGATTTGTTGGGGCTTCTGTTTCCCTAGTGATTAGCTTAGAGAGGGGAATGCTAGCTTAATGTCGCAGACCAATCGGTATCATAAAAGCGTTGGGTGAATAGTATGACGTATGAGATGCAGGAACAAGCATTTTGGTCTTGATGCTTAGTAATCACAGGAAACATTGAATGGGTTCCTTTGAGCAACTTAGTTTGTTGCAACTTAAATGGTGGCCATACACTCAGCAGCTAAATGCAGGGCATCCAAGATTGGCCATGGAATGCTTAGCACAAAACAGCAACCTGAGTATTTTGAAGGCGCCACCTCGGTTTGTTTGAAAATAGGGTACTTCCAAAGTCTTTCAACATCTGACAGTTCATCATGATGTTCACCAGTAAACTTGCGATTCATGGGGTATGACCCATCTTCAGAGACAGCCCTGAAGACATATTGACCTGGTTGGTGGTTTGGAACATGTTTTTATTTTTCCATTCAGTTGGGAATTTCATAATCCCAACTGACGAACTCATATTTGTCAGAAGTAGGTCAACCACCAACCAGTGACCTTTAATTCTTCCTGGTGCCGATGTAGTTTTCAGCATGTCCAGCTTTATCCCGGATGGCACAGCTTCACAGCTTGGGGACTCGACGGGCTCATGGAGATTTTTTTGCCCTGGAGAAATCTTTTGAAGTGCACCAAAAAGATGGGCCAGATAGGGACGATGTCATTCCCCAGTGATGTTTGTGCAAAAAGGGGTGGTTTGCTGTTTCACCATCCGAAAAAGGAACGTCCTGCACATGTCTTGGGTACATGTTTTTCATGTTTTGTATCAAGCCAATGTATTGTTCCCCACCTGCCAGGTGAGGGTTGTTAGATTTTATGTCAGTTGCCTCCTCCTCCTTCTCCTCCTCCTCCTCCGCCTCCTCTCCTCCTCCTCCTCGTCCTCCTCGTCGTCCTCGTCGTCCTCG
>Ga0126342_10012691_pt1 | contig 15003 bp, 15 predicted proteins | sample Cyp1metagenome_FD_92528 | JGI IMG/M metagenome (GOLD analysis project Ga0126342, IMG submission 92528) | Coral microbial communities from Lord Howe Island, Old Settlement Bay, Australia - Cyphastrea 1 metagenome | ecosystem: Host-associated > Invertebrates > Cnidaria > Coral ...
AGAGGAGAGGAGAGGAGAGGAGAGGAGAGGAGAGGAGAGGAGAGGAGAGGAGAGAAGAGAAGAGAAGAGAAGAGAAGAGAAGAAGAGAGAAGAGAGAAGATCAACGAAGAGAAGGAGTCAGAAGAAGATCCATGTGTGCGAAAAGGTAGGAAAGTCGCGAAGCACTGTGTTTTTCCAGTGATTTGTGGCTCCAGAGGGTCGAAAAGTAGGCTCGCTAAAGCGGCGGGTGCGGAGCCATCTAGCCAGATGAGATGAAAAGTTGCGCGCTGTTGTGGTGCGAAGCACATTGCAAGTGAAAAAGCTAAAAACATCTCACGTTCGGAACACTTTTGGAAGTTGAGATGTCGAAAAAGTGCACGCCGTTGTGGCGCGAAGCACATGTCCAAGTCAAAACGTACAAAGCAAACCATGTTCAGACCACTTTTGGAAGTTGAGATGTCGAAAAAGTGCACGCTGTTGCGGCGTGAAGCACATGTCCAAGTCAAAATGCACAAAGCATACCATGCTCGGACCACTTTTGGAAGTTGACATGTCGAAAAAGTGCAAGCCGTTGTGGCGCGAAGCACATGTCGAAGTCAAAAGAGCAAAAAACTGAGGGGTACGGACCACTTTTGGACGTTCAGATGTCGTTTTTCGTGGCAGGTACAAGGGATTGTGCACCTTGTCAAAAAAGAGCAAAACGTGAGGGTTTTCTAGCATGTCCAAAAACAATTGCAGGCGTGGGACATTTGAAGAGGATCTGGAAAGATGCATTTTCCGTGGCAGGCGCAGTGCAAGAGACATGTTCATCAGAGATGTTAGGAGGCCACTGGGGCTGATTTCCTGAGAGGGGTTGCATTTTGGGCATCAAATCTTCAGTTTTGGGAAGATGATTTTGCGTGACAGGTGCAGCACTTTGTATAAGCTTGCATCACTTTTTCGTGGCAGGCGAAAAATACTTCAGAGTTATGGACTGGAAAGATCGCAAAACGCATTGGTACGAGACCGTCAGCTCTGCATTCAACTTTCCATCATTGAAGGAAGTCTCGCAGAATTGCTTCGTTTTTGATGTTGCCAATTTCAAAAATTGCGGAGGCCTCGCAGAATAGCTTTGTTTTCAATTTTGCAGAAAGACAGATAGACAGATAGATAGATAGATAGGTAGGTAGGTAGGTAGATTGATAGATAGATAGACAGACAACTATAACTGCAACTACAGCTACGGTTACTACTACAGCTACAACGACAACTACAACTACACTATATACACTAATCTCATTGCACTACACTACACTAGACTACACTCCAGCACACAACACTTCAGCATACTACACTAGACTACACTACAGCACACAGCACTACAGCATACTACACTAGACTACGCTACAGCCCGCAACACTACAGCACACTACATCCCATTACACTAAACTGATTACACCACACCACAACTACAACTACAACTTCACTACACTGATTACACTACACACAACTACAACTCCACTACACTACAACTACAACTACAGCTGCACTACATCACACTATATCCAGACGTTGTGGCTGCAACCACTGCAACCACTCCAGAAAACACAACTCCAACCACCTTTCGGTCCATCAGTGGATTCGCTCTGCCATCCGTGCATCACAACAACTCACCTCTCCTATAGTGTCCTATCCTTGAAACTTCCGCCACCGCCTTGTGCGGTACTACTGATATGTATATTTAAAACACACACATCATATATTACACTATACATATTTTTTTATAACATATCTATATTTATTCTAACCTAATCAATTCTAACATGTAGAATCTAACCTAACCTAATCTAATCTAATTTAATCTATTCACTGCTATTTCTGGAAGGATCTGGAAGATGACCCCTCAGCATTCAAGGAAAGGTTATCTCATTGATATCCTCCAAGTCTAAAAATCTTCCCCTTCTGCAACAGGCCGGCTGGACGTGTTGGTCACTTCACAAACACCCACATGAAATTCACCGTTGTCCTCGCAGAAATAGATTTGAATGGGATTCTGATGATACCTCAGCGCCGGTTGAAAGGATCCTTATTTCAATAGATCCTTGCTCAACAAAGCCCCCCCGCAAAAAGGACGCTGTTTTGATTGTTCATTTTACTGCTTTGCAATGGCTACGATATGGTTAGAAGTGGAAATGTGGGGTGAAATGCATTACTGACATCTGACATTGAACCTCCAAATGGTCTACATCGGGCACCGCAAAAGGGAGAGGTTGCTAGGGCCAGGCCAGTTGAGTATATGAGACGATCTATGGTACCATAATACCCATACATACCCATACCCACACAGATATATATATATATATATATATATATGTATAAAAAATATCCATTGTTTGGTGTCAATTTCCATTTGTGCAGCTTAGTAATTCCATGTTGATGGAAAAAACAATCTCAATGTTTAATGTTTCAAGCATGTTTTGACTGATTAGATTTCAGAGCAAATTTCCCATACCTCGCCAAAGCATTGCAACCATTTTCTATGGTTACTTGGTTGGAAAAAAATTGAAGACCAAACAAATTTCAGGTCCACCTTGCCAAAACACATGAAACAGATTTGCATGGTAAACACATGGTAAACACATGGTAAACACATTCCGATTCATGAAAGATTAACATCCTCAACGACGATCCATGCGACCAGTGACTGTGCTGCTGCCGGGCTGGTGAGCAACTTCACATTCCCACGGGTTCCGGCGGCCTCTCGAACCTCCTGTGTATTCAGTGGTAAACCCAATGCCGTAAACCTATATAAACCATGGCTGGGGATACTTGTTTAATCCATTTATAGCGATAATCAGGGGATTTATTATTGGGTTTACCACATAATAATTAATATACATATATATATTCGATCTACCCCCCGCCCAGTAACAGCAGATAAATGATTTTCCTTTAACTCATTTACTCATTTACTCTACAACATGATTTTCCCTAACCTGGAAAGTTAATGGGTTGGTGGTTCAATGTAAACAAATCATTCGGGTCTTTCGGGTGTTGCGGGGGTTTTCTGAATAGAAACCATCGCCCCATGGCAGTGAACCATGGCAACCATGACCGTGACCTCAATGGTGGACTTCCCCAGGTGAGATCGTCGCTTCGGACAAGTCCAACATGCCATACCAATCCCTCTGGTAATAATGGTTAATCATGGGTAAATCATTGTTAATAGTGGTTAATCAGTGCTGATAATGGTTAACAATGGTTAATACATGTTAACTGGTTGGTGGTGCAACTTTTCCATCTTAAAAAATATGATTATGAGTTCGTCAATGGGTTTCGGATGACATCCCATATATGAAATGGAAATAAAAGCCATGTTCCAAACCACCGACCAGTAATATGGTCACTATTAAACCACTATGAACCACTATTCTGGGTAAATTATAATCACTATGAACCCTTTCAAAGTTAGATAATTCATATATAAAAACGCTTCTCATTCGATTACAACTGGTATGAATCAAATATACACTACAATATCTACAATGAAAATCAATTTAATCGAATGTGTCATATATCCGTTAAATACCCATTACATTCCAATTCAACCACCATTTTTGTTGCTTACATTCCCAATATATATATATATGTATCGACATATCCCCTTAAATTGCTGTAAATATATATGAGGTCTCTATATATATATATTATATACATATTATGTAATATTATCATGTACTGATGGCAAATGACCCAATTTTCTCATCCCATCACCTCTCTCCTGCGCAGTGAGCCGCCGAATGGGTTCCGCCGACCACCAGGGAGGTGGACGATCCAAATCGATCAACGCCATACCTGACGCTGCGCAGAAGGCTGGGGAAATCCACTGAAATCCCCATGGATATTGGGTTTTTCCTAAGAAAATCATGGATTTTTTTGTCAAAACCATGGAAAAATCCCTGTTTTGATAAGAAAATCATGGAAAATCCATGGTTTTTCTAAGAAAATCCATGGAACATCCATAGTTTTTCTGAGAAAATCCATGGGAAAATCCCTGTCAGACCATGGTCCAACTGAGATTTCAGCAAGTGCAGGGATTCCTGACTACACTCGTGGTGATTCAAGCAAGCAAAATCGGGTTTTTGTTTTCATTCGTGGTTGAAACAACAAAATGTCTTTTTGATGATTTATGGAAGTAAAGCAGGGGTTGAACCAACTATGTAGTAGGTGAATCTCCAGGACAATGATATATCAACCAACCATAAAACGGAATGAGGAACCCAATATAATCTGGCATAGAAGCTGCTTGAATTATGTCATCATTCACTAACCTGAAATGTTGGGTGATGAAAAAAATCCTCACCAACCATCACCTATTGAATGATCGAACCCCTGAGGTCTCATTAAAATTTGCCATGTCGCAAAACCATGGATGTTGGATCGAAACCCAGGGGGAGATCTGATAGAGACCTAACTTATGTTACTTTTACAGGTCGTTTTTTTGCTAAGCTTTTTTCACAACATGCTGTCAATAGGAAGTGGACAAGTCCGGGGGAAGTCCACTCCGAACTGAAGAACTGGGCTTGTAACATGGCCCAAAGTCCCATAAGTCCCATAAAACTGGCTGCCATGTTTCTTTTTTCAAACACTCATGGTTATATATATGATGAAATCATGGTTATGATGGTATATTATGGGTTATATAGGTAATCAACCAAAAAACATTGGACCAATAAAACCTAATAAAACCATATTCAGCCAGAAAAGTCCTCCATCCACCGGTGCCACCAATCAGTTATCCACCATAAACCTTCACCATTACTTCGTAGGGAACCACGTGGAACCTGGTGGAATGGGATGATAACGTCAATAGTGAAAAATAGCGAAAATTCCCCCGTGAACCACCATAACAAGCTAATCACTGATATTCCTTATTTTTGTTTGATTATCAAGAATATCACTGATCAGCTGGTTAATAGATGGCTATTCCCCTCAAGTATGGCAATAACCCTACCCAAACGGTACCCCAAGTCATAGCTGGATGTCGCTGGATGGTTATTCCCGAAAAAAAACATGGTTATGATGAACTTATAATAGGTCTATATGATGGTATATCATGGTATATACTAATTACAGGTATATTATTATGGTGTATCACATTAATAATAGGTATATCATGGTATATAGGTAATCAACCCATAATATACCTATTATTCCCATAATATATGATAGGTCTACTGTTATACATACATTTATTATGGATTTCACCATCAAATTAGTAGGGATTTACTTTTCCATCTTAGGGATGACTGACTATAATTGGTCTATGGATAATTATGGTGATTTATGACTAAAAATTAGATGACTATTTCAAATTACCATCTGGTTATTTAACATAGCCATGGAAATCATCACTTTTAATAGGTACATCATCTATATATAAATAAGGCAATTTGGGGGATGACTATAACTGGTTGGTGGTTTCAACCCCTCTGGAAAATATTAGTCAGTCAGTTGGGATGATGACATTCCCAATATATTATGGACAAAATTTTTGTCATGTTTGAAACCACCAACCAGTCATGTTTTAAGCCATGGAAAATGGCCCATTTATAGATGGTTTACCTATTAAAAATGGTGATTTTCCATGGCTATGTTGAATAACCAGAGGGTAACTTCACCCATCTCCACCATCCCCATCTTCGCCCAGCCACGCACCCCGTAGCGAAAGCTGTGCTTCGCCTCCAGGCTCCGCGCGTGCGTCACGTGACCCTCCAGAAACTGCACGCCGTCGCAGTGCTCCCCACGGAAGCGCAGCAGGGCCTCAAAAACGACATGGGGCGACTGTGAGATACAAACCATGGGGATATAACATATATATATATATATACATAATCAATATAGTTATGTATATATATATATATTAATATATATATACAAAGATATATGTAAAGGTAGTATCAATATATCTACATACATGATGCAACTGTATCAAAGGGTATGCAGGAATATGTGTTTTGACTATATAATAAAAACCATAAAAAACAAAATGTACATCATCACTTTATACATGTCATATCTCATCATATAACGGATTTAAATGAGGGTGTAATATGATGTACTGTGACAGTGTTAGTTCTTAATGGGGCATGGGGCTCTAACACGTTTTCTTTGTCCCAAGGCATTACCTTAATTATATACCCAAAACTGTTACTTTGATTTGGGAATGAGAAAGTTATACTTTGTACCAACATCCTACCTTAGTTTGGCTACAACAAGGTGATACTTTACACCACAATGCTACCTTCATTTGGGTACATTAAGGTGATATTTAAATTTAAACCAACATGTTGCCCTCTTTTGGGTACTTTGGGTACATTTGCCCAAATTTAAGGTCCCACTTGCCCAAAATTGAGGGTCCACAGCTGGCCAAATTTGACGCCACACAAGGGGTATATTGTATACCTTGTTATACACACGAAGGGTTGGCCCCCTGAAGAGACTCCCCCAAGAAGTGTCACAGCGACGTGCTAACATGTAATATTGGAGCTTGTACTGATTGAAAAATAGATTCTGCTCAATTAGCATCAAAGTCTTGGGAAGATACGCTTTCATGACTTTTTCACTATGCCTACACACATAAATAGGTACATAATAAACGACAGCCAACAATACATGGTGCTTGTAGCCAACAAACACGGCAAAAAACGACCAAACATGACTCATTCAATCACCATTTGCAAAGGTTTACCAGGATAATCCAGGATACATTATTAGCTTTATGGGCCTGTTTGGCCTCACTATGCACCACTATAGTAGGCCCCTCCAATCTGCATCGCTGTCTGTCTAGGCCTTGCTCCCTCTGGTATGTGGTTGTAATTACACCGTCCAATGGCTCTCTTTTCTGATTTCCACTGAGTGTTTCCAGACATTTTTGTTGGCTGATCTTCATACAGATTAACTTGAAGGTGTGAACAGATTGTGCAAACAAATGCCAAACAAAAACCACACCAAAACATAAATAGCACATAATATCAGTATACTATGTACGTTTTTTATTTTTTTTCGAAAGATAACGAGATGCACTCTGTGCGTAAATGAATGGGTGTGCATACATATATTATACAATACATAATACATATCATATATATATACACATATTGTATATTATAGTAATACATATCCAATTCTGGTGTGTTCGCTGCATAGTCAGAGTTCCTCAATGGCGCACTGATGGGCTCTCTACACTTTTTCGCATCGCCCATGGAAAACATACCGTGACATTTGGATACAGTTGGTATCGATAGCTTTAACAGATCCCCAAAACCAAAAGAACATCACTGGAGTCCATCATCCAAAAAAACAGGAATAATGATCAAGAAACTTCAAGAACCATTTGAAAAGCCCAACACCTTGCCCAAAAAAAAACTTTGTGCTTGTATTATCTTGCATTTTGATCATCAAATTTGTCCAAATATGGACAGGTCACCGGCCATACTCAAAGAACACACACTGATGATCCTATCCTCATGCAACCAAACATGGCTTGCTGCACCATCCACCATTTAGTTCGATGATTTTCCCAGCAAACCTCCATTTAGTTCGAGGATTACCCAGCATACCCTCTGGTAATTTAAGTTGATTTTCCCATGAAAAATGGTGATATGCCATATAGTTTTTTATACCAGAGGGTATCTTAGACAGGCACTGGCACGTCAAAAAACGTCAAAAAATGCTGCTCAAGTTGCCAGGAAAAAACAACACAGAGTCCATGTGCTATGGACCTAGGCCGCTGCTGGCGACGTTGACCCCTGCCACTGATGCCACTGGGAACGCGGTGTCAACAACACAAATATCGTTTGAAACAGGTTGTGAAATATCCATGGCCTAAAACTGCTTAGATCAATATATCCCCATGTGTAAAAACCCCATGTGTTATCACATTCTTACATATGTTTTGGATGTTATGGTCTAATATACCCCCCATGTGTAAAACAAAAACATGAAAACATCAACGTACCCAACCATTCAGAGCTTCAGCAGTTTCCCACCATCGTTTTGGTCAACTCAGCGACGAAAATTGCAGTCAGTAGTTTGGTCGCCTGTCAACTCGTCGGCTGCAACAGGGGGATGTGTTCATTTCAAATGAAACTTAATATAAATGGGATAAGATGGGAGAAAAACCAGCATACAACAAACAAACAATGGGGAGGAAGGCACCACCAAAAGCAAACACATGTGAAATCATCAGTGAAACTGGGTTTAATAAACCAACATTTTCTTTTTTGTACATGCCTTGTTCCCTTCCAAATGGGAATATCAGCGATAAAGTATGATAAAGTGTCAAAAAATATTCCACTGTTCCACTGGCGCCAGAGAATTTGCATTCGGAAAAACCGACTCATCCCCAAACTGTTCGTCCCATCGGGCCTGACATGCTGATAAAACGACTTTCCGCAACTTCGGCGGGAGATCCATCGCTTCTTCGGCGGCTGATAAATGACTGTGGCTGTTGCTGTACAACGCGACTGGATCAACTTGGCCATGTTGAACAGCAACCCCCGGATTGTTTGGATTGTTTGGATTGTTTGGATGGAAACGTTGGACACCTAGAAATTGTTGGGGGAGTATCATCAAAAAATCATTTTTTTTTGTTTAATTAATTTTTTTTGGTGGTTTCTAGTCGTGCATTTGTTTGCCCGCCCTGCCCCCCCCAAAAAAAAACAAAAAAAACAGTGGAACTTTGGACTTTACAAATTCACCTGGCCTATTTGCTGGCCTTGTTGAGCCGCTTAGTGCAAGCATACGGCCCACAAAATCCACAAAGCTGCAAAAATTCATATGTTGTACAATCATGTGCAATCCACCACATTGGGCATGCGATCAAGATTTCTGGCACAAGAAGTGCTTTCCTCCCAAAGTGGCCGAAGTCAAAACGCAATTTTGACACAAACCTCTCCGGACCCAGCAAATGAAACACAAATTTTTGTCCAGTCCTTCCAACCTTGGGTCTCTCCTTCACATCTGCCGTCGGCGTGTGAAACAAAGCCTTTCTTTTTTGCCACTCTGAACATGAAACAAAGCACAGTTGGATGCAGTTGACCACTTCCTTATTTTTACATTCTACCTACACCCACATTCCATATATTCCATCATGCCGCCCCCGCCAAAAAAACGGCTACAACTCGTTCAAGCCGCTCTTGGATTTCTTTTTCCTGGCCGCGGAAGATTCCATCCACAACCAACTCTGCTTATCTTTTTGGATGTTTTCATGGTATAAACCATAGCAATGAGGCATTACAATCTTACAGCAATTATAGTAATTCAAAGGATTTTACAGGTACATTTCCAGAACTATGATTCTATCATGACTCCAGTTCATTTCAAGTGTTCGTAATGGAATTCAAATCTAATTTATAGACATCTTTCCCAAACATGCAGAGTTTCCACTCCACTCCGAATGGGAAGTGCTGCCAAGTGCTTTCTGCTTCAGAAGTCAAGGCAGTTTCATGTAGTTTCACTCTCTCATTGTAAGAGGCCATTTGTTTGCATATTTTTTTTTCATTTTTTCATTTTTCGTGAGTTTTGAATCACTTTTCATCAAGATCCATTCAAAAAACCTCACAGTGGTGAAGTTTCACCATGTTTCACCATTTCTCGCCTGGACTTGCGAGGAACTGCCTTGGCGTGACCAGCTGTGACTAACAGCTAACATGGCCCATAGAAAGTAGTTGATTTACTAAAGATGGTGATTTTCCAGTTCGCAAAGTCTTAGTTTACCAGAGGCTATTCGATATATACATAAATACTTGAAAGTCAAACGTTTGTCAGGGAGATTCGTAATAGTCTAGAAAACACTACCCTCTGGTAAACTGACATAGCTATTGAAAATGGCCATTTATAGTTGATTTCCCCATTTAAAATTGCCATTTTCAATAGCTATGTTAAATTACCAGAGGGCAACATGACATTCTCAACCAGAAATTCAGATTGCTGACCTAAGCAGGACCCACATGCAGACGTCAACAGAGATCACCTATGGGTGAAATGTCGTGAAACCATCGGCGATCACAACATGGTAGAATTGATCTGTTCGCAACATGTAAACATCCATATCGTGATGAAAATTGATCCATTCTTGATGTGTTAGAATTAAGATGCTCCAAGAAATACATACCCTCTGGTTATTTAACATAGCCATGGGAAATGACCCATTTATAGATGGTTTACCTATTAAAAATGGTGATTTTCCATGGCAAACTGTTAAATAACCAAACGGTAAAACTTTTGAATCGTCAGTTTTCCCAGTACCATGGTGACCACTGATGCCATTCGGCCTTCTTTCGCAACTCCATCAGCTGTTCATCGAAATTCTTCCTGGGGCGTCGGAAATGGTCACCGCGTCGAACAGAAATGGTCACCGCAGAGTGGGTAACCGATGCGATTCGCAAGAATCCAAGGGTCACCCCAAATCGATCAGAATAACATCTATAACAGATCCTTTGGGGATCTATAGAGGTACAATGTGTGATTTACTATTATAGATGTTTGATTTACTATTATAGATGTTACCCTCTGGTTATGACTAACATAGCTATGGAAAATGACCCATTTATAGATGATGTACCTATTAAAATGGTGATTTTCCATGGCAAGCTGTTAAATAACCAAAGGGTAGCATCTATAATAGTAAAGTACCTCCTAATACCTGATCATCATCATAGTATTATAACTATTATATGAATAATAAGGCACCATATAAATCGAATAGCACACACTCTTAAGCTCAGTGAGATCTGTTCATTTTGGAGATCCCAAACAAGGGATACCATCCATCAAGCTTCACTGTGCTGGCTTCAAGCCCCAAGGCAATGTCTAGCAGGAAGCCCAGCTTCCAGATTCAATTGTTTCTGGCTACAACCACTAGATTTCATCAGTTTTGAAGTTTCAATGGGTTGAAGAAAAAAAACAAATCAGCAGGAAACCTCGCTTTTCATCGCCAGAATAGGGACCTTTCCTGCAACTTTTTCTTTTTTTCCAACCCAATGAAACTTGACATCGACAAAGCCATTCGCCGTTCGCATGCCGAAAACGCCACCCAGTGGCTTCTCTTCGTCTCGTGAGCTGACTTTGGACTCCTGCCCCGATTTCGGGGAACTGGGATCAAAGGGGTACCTCCAAGTCCAAGGTATTGCCAAATGCCTACATCGTTTCTATATGTTTCTATGTTTTTTTTTCCCTGGGAAACATCGCAATTTTGAGGTATTCACCATTTTTGGGGCAATATAGTCATGGATCAAAAATGGATCCATTTTGGGGGTTGACAATCTGACCCAAATCATGTCGCTTAAGTCATCCACTGCTCAGCAACGAACGATCACCACTGCGATGCTACTCGCGGTCATCATCCCATTGTTCCCCCTGACATTTCGAATCATTTTACGTTTTTTTCCCACTCAACAAGCATTCCCAGTGCATTCCGGGATGGTCTTTTTTTTAGCCATAAACCATGGTGATGATTTGGAATGGGCTTCCCATGGAAAATCCCGCGTCCTCAGACTTGGAGCCATCTTCCTGGTGGAGAAACCATGGGTAAATGCTCGCACGCCCAACATCAACCGACCATTGGGGAGATCATGGGGACATCATGGAATACCATGGCAAAACTTGGGGCGAATCAATATATCAGTAGAATCATAGATATAAGGATAGAATGAAGGTACCCCGGGCTACTCCAAGCACCGCAGCCACAGGGATGGTGTGACACTGGGGGGAACTCCGCTTTTGGGAGGATGGTGGGTGTTTTTGCTGGTTTTTTCATCGGTGTTCCGGGGTTTTGGATAGGTTTTTGCCTCCCAAATGAGATTCCTGGTTGTCCTATGTTGTGCTGTGATCGTGCGGACATTTTCACCTTGGATCGACGTCCGACTCTGCAGCACCCATGCGGCCCTGCTCGGCTCAGTAAAAGCTGGCGCCCAGGAAGACGCACAAAGGTGGATCCCTTCCATCCTCGGTCGGGAAACCCCAAAAAGGGCCGCTGGAATTTCGACACCACGGGCATGTCAATTGTCTGCCATCCCAGAGGAGTCCCTCTGTTGAGATGGCCCTTTGCTGGCGACATCATGAATACTGAAAGAACATCAGATATCCGCCGCAGATTTCATTCATCCAAGGTAATCAAGAATATCAAGATACCTAATAATCATTAAATATCATTAATATTCATTAATAATCAAGATACCTAAGGGGCTATGACTCTTCGACACAGCTGGGTCCCAATATTTCACGATCGGAATCCATGGAATCCATGGAATCCAAGCCCGAGGATCGTTCGCCTTGCCGGTGCGGTACACCATGGTACCCTTCGCATCGGCGGGCTTCGTCTTTTTGCCTTTCACGACTTTGGGATTTCGGTGGATATCGCACCTGCCATGCCAGGACGGCGGGGACTGGCCGTTGATGACAGTCTGACAGAACGACAAGGATCGACAAGGTGATTTTGACATTGAGATACCTGAAAACTCAAAAAAAAAGCCCGCTGTAGAGGCTAACATCTCACGCAAACGGTGGTTTTGTCTTAGTTAACAGCTCACAAAGAGACAAGTGATGACAAGTGGATCCAAGTCGGTCATTCCCAGTTGGCCATGGCCGTATGGTCCAGACCTCTCTCGGCAAACGTAGCCACCACCTTCTGGCAGATCGCAGTCTTCATTTCCGGGGCAGAAGCCAAGGACATTGATTTGACTGGGCTTGACCACTTTGCCATCACTTTTGTACATGCCTCGGGCTCAGAGGGCTCAGGGGGCTCAGGCGGCTCAGTCAGGCAGTCATATCGTCGGAAAAAGACCTATGTAGGATGGACGCATGTATCACCTGGTGTTTACCAGAGGAAAAACATTGAGCATGAATGCGTCGTCCCCAAATATGCCATGAAAGTCCACGGGATCTGCGATGGAAACTAAGGAGAACACTCATGAAACTGATTCAAGCTGCCACATCAGTCTGGACTGCGCATCTGTGATCTGAGACTTGTTTCACATGATCTTTCAACATCTTTCAACCGGTTTTTTCGAAACGGTATTGACGGTATTGCCTTGCCAATTCCAGCCCTTGACCGACCCACAGACCCTGTGCCTGGCCCCTGCTTGCCGTTCTCCCACTCCAACTCGAGTTTGCAGTTAGAGTAGGTCAAGTCGTAGCCGGTCCAGTAGTGCTCACCGTTGCACTTCACCGTTTCGCAGGGTGAAGCGAAAGGATTCCACGAGCTTTCCTGGGTGAAGGAAAGTCGAAGTCGAATGGATAATGGTAAGAATATACCCATAGGATCCATGTATGCTATATATGGTAACATTTACCATCAATATACCCCCTTTATGTTAGCATATATACCATACATGGATCCTATGGGATATATCATTATCATTAATCGGATACGAATGGATATGGGTTGTCACCCCGCTAAGCAGGACTTGGGCAGAATTCTTCGAATGAGTCTTCCAAGAATCGTGCTCGCTTTCCGGTGATAGCCAGATAGACTCGGGACAAAGTGTTGAGATATCCCAGATATCAACAACCCTGATGAACCACTGAACATCGCTGAGATGAGTCATCCTGATTATCTGACTATCCGGGTCATCTCTAGCAATTCCTCATATTGAAAAGGACCCCATGGCTTTTGGCCATCTTTGGCCATCTGGTTCACCGGTTACTGCGGTTATTGGCATCCATGAGTTGACGAGTTGCTCCCAATCAACCTGCCGAGGCGCCACGGAGGGTCGCACAGCGACCACATTCAGAACGTTCAGAACGTTCAGAACAAGAAAGGAAGCGCGCATGGAGAGAAGTTCTGAGGTTCAAACAAACTGTCTACTCTTCAACACGGGTCAGGATTGCACACTTGAGTCACTTGAGCCCGGATGAAGATGAATCATGATGAATCCAGATCGAATATCAAACATCATCCGCTTGGATGGCATCAAGTTCACCTGCGACTTCAGCGAAGCGCAGGGGTCAAATCACCCACTGGACACTCGACAGGCGATGAACACCCACCGAAACCGCCATCACCGGCAGCACCACCACATGATAGAATCATAGAGGGAAATCCCATGCTTTCAGGAAATTATCTATAAAGCGGTCTCACCATATTCATATCATCCGCATTTATGATCATGTGCTCTCGGGTGAACCAAGCTTGTCCAAAATAAAATCAAAAAAGAAGTGAACATAAGGCGTGTGCTCTAGATATGGCTAAAACTGACTGAAAATCATGCCCAAGGAAACATCTCGAGCATGTTCAACTGGACCTTGCATGCTATCACAAATGCACAAGTCTCTGCCGATGCGTCGTCAGGAATGGGTCAGAATTGGCGACTCCTTTAAAACAAAATCCCTGAACATTACCATACATTACCACTATATTATTCTATATTACTTTATATTACTAATAACCCAAACAATGGATGGATAATGATGGATATACCCATGATATACCTTCCAATATCATCCCAAATGGATGGCTCACTTCTCATCGAGCCTCGGGGTGCAACTTCCGATAGAAATAGGCCTGAGCGCTGAGCGCTGCCAGTGCTGCGTCATGGCCAGTCAGTGGCATCCGATGGCATCCGCGTCACGGCCAGTTGATAGATAACCCATACATCTATCATCATCTATCTATTGCGTATCGGCGTATCATCTATTTACAGTTATATATATATATATTATATAGACACGTGGGTACGAATAACTTCCCAACTACGATGGCAAAAAGTTGCAAAACCGGCCGCGTCAGCCTGGTTGACAGCTTTGTCTAAGGATGTCTTCGCCAAATGAACAAAAAGGGAAAAGGGAACAAAAAAAAAAACAAAAAAAGAACAAAAAAAAAACAAAATCGAGGGATCAAAAAAAAACAAATAAGGATCAAAAAAAAAACAAATAAGGACGATCGTAGTGAAAATCGTCCAGAAACTGCGGAAAGGGAGGATCAAAAAAACAACAACTGGGAATACATATGAATAAAAACGAAAGAGAGTAGGTAGCAAGGGA
>Ga0126342_10012692_pt1 | contig 14999 bp, 15 predicted proteins | sample Cyp1metagenome_FD_92528 | JGI IMG/M metagenome (GOLD analysis project Ga0126342, IMG submission 92528) | Coral microbial communities from Lord Howe Island, Old Settlement Bay, Australia - Cyphastrea 1 metagenome | ecosystem: Host-associated > Invertebrates > Cnidaria > Coral ...
ACAATGCCGCGACACGATGATGACAGTCCCTCCGCAACTCACCTCTTCCCTTCCTTCTTTCTCCTACCCCGCTAGCTTTCGTCATCCACCCCCGGCCTCAAGTGCATGCTATTTAAAGCTGCTATTTAGTCTCGGAGTCTGAGTCTGGACTTATTAGAGAGATGGTCATGAGTAGGCAAGGGAGGCCTGAGCTTCGGATGGTTCACGACCTGCACCCTTGGCCTAGGTGCAACGTTGTCAGACTACGTGGCAGTCTTGGAGGGTGTCCCCAAGCTGACCGGTGATGAAAAGGTGGAGGACATCCTCAAGGAGGCCAGGGGGTCCATGGTTTGCCGCAAACACCACAAGATCAGATATGTGGACAAAGTCTTGAACCTTTTTCATGCGGCACGATGCGAGTAACAGGGGGACTACGCATATATGACATATCGATACATATCATTTATTTGTCTAGAAACTAAGCCGTCAAGTACGTGAGAGTCTTAGCACTTTGAAGCTGATCCAGTATATACGTTAAGCATGTGTGGTCACAGTGTAGTCACTGGTTGCTAACTTGCGGTGTCACAGTCTTGGCATGCGAGAGTGGAAGAACTGCCCGTGAAGGCAGTTCAAACGGCTGTTGGCAGCTCCTTGATTTCAAATTGGAGGGACCCCCACCCATCCTGACCCAGCCTGATGTCCGCTTGATCTTGATATCATCTTGAAGCACAACATTGGGTGTTTTTTTACCACATAAATTATGTATCATAAATTGTCCTCGCCACAACTGCGCGCCAAAGCTTGCAACTGGACATAACTGGATAAGGTGACATTGCCAGGGAGGTGGTGGCTGTGTCCGTTGGATGGGATTTCCAAGCTCATCGAGCACAGGTGCTGCCTCGTTTCCTACGTGAGATGTTTGTTCATTTCATCAGAGAGCTGGGTCGTGTACAGTAATATGGTGTATGATTTACATCACATATCATCATATTTGATAATGTAAAATGATGTAAAATGACAATATGTGGCGTGGGAAACCTGCGAGTCTCGGGGATATTTTGGAGACGTTTATTCTTCTTACATAGAGACATTGCTCCTAGCCCTGCTACAGTAGGTTCGACACTTCATCGACGAAGAGGCAGGGCCTTACAGAGGCAAAATGTGACGGGTTTGAATTTACATTGATGTAAACATTGAATTCATCGGCTGTTTGCGCTGCATTTGCTGTGGATGAAAATGGTGCAATCAGTTTTGACTCTTGCACAACCATGGTGCTGTGGACTCCTCTCTTCCGCCCTGCAGGTGGGTAAGTTTCATGAAGAGAATCATGAGCCATTGGCCATTCCAGAGGGCACTGGAGATGAGGCCAGACATTGACACCGGAAAAAGGACTTGGGCTGGGATGGATCTACAGGAGTTTGGGGAATCTAGGTGGAAATGTTGCTTCATATTACTTCGAGGACCTGATGGGAGAATATATACAGAACAGTTCTATGGATTCTTTCCCGAGACAAGTCATCCAAAAAGACTCAGACCTTGCAGTGTCTTGTGTCGCGGCCACAAAACACAATGCTGTGCAGTTCAATGGCGTTTGCGGAAGCATGAACAAACGGGTGCTCAACAGATGGCAACTTGGCACTTGAGGTGTTGCCATTTGTGGAGCCACAAAATGCCAGAGAGATTTTCAGCTGAGGTTCTGAACTCCTGTGCAGATGTGTGCCCTTTTTTGGGCTGTTGAAATCCTGTATAAACGAGTAGTTGTTTTGGTCGGTGAAAGCTTAAAGATCTCCTACTCAGTCCTACTCTGCTATGATTTTGGTCGCGCAGTCGATTGAAGATTTTGAGGCACATCCACTTGGACGGCCATGGCGAGGAGTTCACAACAGAAGATTTAAAGCAGCTTTCTTGAAGGGCTGGGGTAGGGGGGATGGCTAGGGCGGCTAGGGGTTGTACGGTTATACGTTGTTTTCGCAGACATTCAATGGATTGAATCCAATGCATCGTTGAACTTGCGGCAAATGCCAGCCTCCTACACTTTCTGATTTCAGCCTGTTTCAGTATACGCTGCATGCATGCTGCATGCATGGTTCTTGCGTATCATCCGCTCCTGTCCGAGGAAGAATCTGACGAGTATGGAGACTGCTCCTGTCTCTTACGTCATTTTTATGACCGAAAGTGCAAGGCCAGCGCCCTTGAGGGCTACAATTGAATGAGAATGAACATCCAGGATTGTCCATTCCCAAGAGAACCCGCCAGAAGGGATAATTTCCATAATTACAGATACCATTTCTACGTCATCCATGAGAAAATCTTCCTTGTGCCCATTTGGAGCAAAAAGTACGTGAAGTCACCAACCGAAGTCACTGATGTCCTCCCGTGAGCTCACCAGGGACAAAGCTTTGGAGGCCACCAAGGTGCGGTGACAGTGACTTTAGTGCACCTGAGGCCACCTGTCGGCCTGTCATGAAACACGGATCTTTGGTGCTACGACTCCTCGCTAGGCAGGTGTTGTGGTGAAGGATGCGACCTGTACCTTGAAGCCCGAGACATATGAGCCGGAGGCAAGACTTAGCAGCCTTTGGTTTTGGCAAGAGCAAACCAAAAGTGATGTGTGATCTGTATGATCTGTATGATGATGTGGTGTCCGAAACTTCTGGAATTCTTCAAGGGATTTCAGGGCATTCCTTGTGAGTTTCCATCTCTTTGCAGAGATGCATGATTGTTTGTTCAGGCCCTCTTCTGGCACAACCTACCAGTGACCAACAAGGAGTTTGGATGGAAATTTACCGTCTCCAGTGTGTCTTGGACACGATTCTGTTGAACTCATTTCAAGCACTAAAGCTGAAACGGTCGGTTTGCAAAACGCGGTGAATTGCCCATGATATGTGGGTCTACAAGCACAAGACTACCGATGACACAAGCCATGAGGTGTTTTGTTTTTTTTTTTCCCAAGTGTCCTTTCCAGGTGTTGAAACGGATGAGAAGTCAACAGTTTATGATAGTTTATGATAGTTTATGATAGTTTATGATAGTTTATGATAGTTTATGATAGTTTATGATAGTTTATGATAGTTTATGATAGTTTATGATAGTTTATGATAGTTTATGTTTGCACGCCCAGGGAAATATTTTCCTGACCTGCATGGCGTGGACCATTCTCCTCTACTTGCCATATGCACACTACATGCTGCTTGGCTGAGCTGTTTGCCCGATGATGTTCCGAAGACCCCACAGCTGAAGATGTTGAAAGCACAACCTCACGCTCACAGCATTGAACTATGTGACATCATGTGACATTATATACTATCATATACTATTTTAATATATTTTAATGACATTACCATGTATTTAAATGTATTCAGAAGTGATTTTCTGTACATTTGTTACCTCAGTTCGCCAGTACAACTTGCTATTTCTATCTATTTGAGGTCAGCATTTTCGTATGCCAATGGCGATGAGCCGAGCCCATTGGCAGAGAGAAGCTTGGTGGCGCTTTGAGTTTTTTCAATGGGGGCGGCCAAAGTTGCGATTTTACAGGGAAAGTATGGGAAAGTGATGATAAACGATTGGAATTTTGGGACACCTGGGACACCCATTTCAAGGCTTGTGGTGGTGATGAATGCCAACATGTGTTGTGCACAGGCAGAAATGCTGCGAAAACCACCAAACACAGCACAATTGCAGCATCAAGCCACGCGAAAATCACAGGACATATCGCAACAGTTACTGTGGATAGACGTGGATGTGGCCAAAGGTGTTTTCATCGGCCTGGTGGTCGGAGCGCAAGTTGGGCTCTTTGTGGCCAGTAGCATCGGAGCAGAGTTTTGTGCGGGCCTTGGTTCTGGAGCAACAGTCAAGCCAGATGTGTATCGAAACTCAAACAGACCCACGGCAGTCGCATTCTTCTTCATGCATCTTCAAAATTGATCAACATTCTACAACACTCTACAACATTCCATCAAGATTCTTTGAACATACCATTTTACATGTTCCTGAGGCCAGTGCCACTACGAGGAGCCAAGTTGAAATCCTGAAAACATCATGCAAGTCAACGGTCCAGCATGGTCCGCCCCTGCCACCATGGTCACCAGTGTCCATTGAAATCTTCGCTACTTGTACCAAAATTGATTCCTCCAACCAAACGAAATACATCAACATCCAATTCCTTCAAGGACCAGAAGCACAGGGTGTACATTATTTTCTACAATGCTGCGTTGATCCTGAACCTTGTGATGGACATTGTGTTGCAAGGCACAACGCGAACGGACGGGACGGACGGGCAAACGGACGAATGGACCTACAGAAAAGTTGCATGAACTGTGGTCAAAAGGCAACACAACTGTCAGGGACTTTATGTGGTTACATGTGGTCACATTCTTCAACTAGGCAGTAAGTATAGTTTCAGCGCCGGCATCATTGACGTTTCCTGAAAGGAAAAAGTCCTAGTTTTATGCTTCAGTGTTGCATATGTGATGATGCTGCCAAGCTGACGTACTAGATCGTCAAGCAAAAACCTTTTTCATCCTTTTTCCCTTGTAATCCTTGTAAGATCGTGACCCTGAACCATTGACCCCACGCTGTGGTATCACTTGATGTGTACACAATATGTAGATTGGTTTTCCGTTTTCAGATGCGAGGCTACTTGAGCTACCTGCAAATGGTGGGAGTAGGCGCTCGTGTGGCAGATGGCCGACTCTTGGGAAGCCTCACAAGTTTGCAGGAGCCTGTCCAGTCCTGTTGAATCTGTTGAAAGAAAAACACATCTGTTTTGGAAGGCTGTTCCCGGAGCAACATTTGCAGCATCAAAATGACGCTGAAACTTTGAAAACAGGAGATCTTCGAATCCTACCCCATGCAGAAGTCAGTGGGCAAGCTTCTCTTCAAGTATTGTGCCTTGACCAACCCAGGACAGTTGCGTGGGTAGCGAGCTCTGGCACTCCACCAATGGCATTGTGTGTTCCAAAGCCTTTCTGACAGAGCCAACCTCTCCACCTTTATCGTCAGGGCATATGGATACATATGGTAGATAATGTAGATAGATGTAGATAGTAGATATGTGTAGATATAGTACCACGAAATAGCACTGATCTCTGCACAACAACGCAGAGAACATCCTCCAGAGCAAGGACTAGGTTAGTTTTGATACCATGACTCTACCCAAAAGCAGACTGATATTCTTCGCATAGAAATGCGTAGAAACATCTCAGTGAAACCTAATGGTTGATGTGAAAAACTTATTCCCATTTGACTTGAGCCGCATTTTTTCTGGCACATGATTTGCATGCGCAATGGCACACAAGGTTGGCCCTGTACCTTCTTGGTACCTTTCCTCGCCGAGCCCTTCATTGCCCAGCTGGGTTGCTTTGATGCATTTCAACTGCAGAGCAGGACAGGCAGGTTCAGCAGGAACGACCTGCTGAGACCCAACGCTGGAGCAGACCTTGAGAACCCATATGACCCAAGGCCCGTATCATGTGGGTACGCTGCTGCTGCGAAGCAATTCGCCGCTGGGCACCGACTGGGCTGTTTGTTTCACTTGGCGTTTTGTCAAAGGAGGAGTTACGAAGGTGAGGCGGAGCGCCCAGTCTAGCCAGTGCCAGATAGTGCCGCGGTATCCACGAATTATCCACGAATGTAGCTCCAATGGGTGAAGTGATGTGAAGTGTAAGAGTAGTGTAATTAAGGGTCATGTTGTGATGTGAGGCGAATCCGCGGAGAAAACGCTGAGCGTGCTCTTGAGCTGTCGCTTGGCAGTGTTGGAACATTTGGAACAGGGTTCGAACACCAAGCAATCTTCAAATTCAACGGATAGGCAGCAGCCCATGTCAGATCTTGGGATTTTGCCCTGAGGCCCTCTGAGGTGCCTTTCTGGGATAGGCGACGATAGGTTCAGTTCGGATTCATTTGTCTCTTGATCAGCCATCAACAAGGTCCGAGATGGAGCAAGGGCGCTATGCAGACGTGATCTTCAACTTGATCCTGGTCGCATGCATTCCTTTCATCGCACCAGCCAAAAGCTGAGAATTGCAGCGGTGACAAGTGTAGAGCAGTGTAGACGCTGGTTGAGTTGGTAGTGTGGAACCAAAGCTGGGCAACGCGAGGCCTACATGTTGACCACCTACGGTGTTTTCTTGCTGGCCCACTTGTGACTTGTCCTATCTTGTCCTGGTGCATCCCTTATTCCGGGTTAACTGTGACACCAAGAACACCTCGACAGAGCCTTTGCAGCCTGGATTGGGTCACAAAGCACGGTAGTTGTGTAGTTGTTTGAAAGAGTTTGAAAGAGTATAAAGAGTTTGGAAGACTTTATGATACTGTTACTGATGATACTATTCGTCTCAGCTTGCCCCGCCGGGCTGTGGTTTAGCCTAGTTTTAAATCAAAAAGAACATACGCAGCAGTTGGCTATTTCGCTACCTTCTTTGCACATGTTTATACACAAGAAACCACTTCCGGACTGGAGCTTGAGATCTATTTTACGCACCATGTCTTACAAGCATCTACAAGCTATTTCAGCTATGTCTTGCGGCTTTACATTATTTTATTGTTGCTACCTACCTTCCCTGAGTTTGATGTGCTCACAAGTCTGAAGTGCCTGTAAACTTCTTTGGACCCTGTTCTGAATGCTTAACAAGCTTGAGAAATGTGGGCTGCTACACTGTGTTTGGACATGTTTGGACCAAAGTCCCAGCTGTCCCAGCTCATCGTTTGCAGTAGTGAGGTAGTAAAGGCTAATTGGCTAGTGCAACAAATTGCAACAATATGGCCGCTTTCCAAGGTACATTTACTTCTATGACCACTGGAAGACCTTGCGATGGGCTCGCAAGTTCTACTTTTCAAGCGATGAGGCGGCCTGGATCAGCTGGAATTGGTGAAAAACTTCGTGTTGGATCACTTCATTCTTCAGAATAGGCGATACTGGTCTCTTTCAATGTTCTGGCAGAACTGGAATCTCAGGTGCATTGGTTTGGGCAGCAACTGCTGTGTCTTCCTTTGGGCATTTTGGCCTCAGCGTTGGTCTTCAAGGCAAATCAGCGGCTTTGAACGCACTGGTTTGGCTATGGCTAAAATATGGGTAGCGGGGTTTAGATCAATTCATAAGAGCTGCCCCTCCTTTGCAGGAAATATTCATTGCTTTTGGGGCCAATAGTTTGGAGATGTTTTGAGCCGTGCATAATCTGTCCACAGTGCAGTGTTGCAAGCGTTTGGTGAAGGATGAACCCAGCACCTGAGGATGTCTGGTGGTCCAAACGGTGGTCTTGGATCAGGGGTGCTCCCGGCAAGTGGCTTCACTCCTGATTTCCGGGTGATGTTTCTTGGAGTTGCCAGTTGCCTGCCGGATTCCTTGTTCATGTAACAGTTGAACGCAGATGAATTATCAATCAGACATGTTGAAGCATGTTGAAGCATATCGACCGCGTTAATCATACCGAATCAAACCAATCAACCAGATCCATGGCCACTCCTTGTGGCAGGTGCTGCATGGTTCAGTGCTGGGCGCGGCCATGGCGGGAGCGTTCACGCTCCACGTTTTGGTGCATCTCACCTTGCCGCTGGACTGAAGAAATCTCTGCGTCAGGAGGAGATGAAATTGAAAGGTGAAACAGGTTGGAACAGGTTAGAACTTGTGAACCTCCGAAGTCAGTGCAATTCAATCCAGTACAATTGCTTTGTCGCACATGTAAGCACCTGTCACCTTTGCCTTCTGCCCTTGCCTTCTGTTTTTTCAGACAGTTTAATCAGTTTACTGCCAAACCCTGATCTCCCCAAGGTTGGATATGGTCGTCAAACCGCGCCGAAGCTGAAAATCCGGATAGCGGGATGCAATCGGAATTGTCGTTCGTCCATGTTCGTCCCCCAACCCAAGTGTAACACAAGTGTAACACAAGTGTTTCACGTTGTTTCACGTTGTTCTCATGTGCATACCGGGCATACCGCAACCCCCCTACCCAGGTGGATGTGTTTGGACCATTGGAGGCTTCAGAGTGTATTCACGGCGCGGAAGTGAACACATTGTGGCGGTCGGTTTGCCAAACCTGAGGTATCGGTCAGATCCCAACAAGGCCTGGGCAGAGTGTGAAAAACCACGAAGCTGGGGAATGCCTGTCATTAAATCTCCTGTAGATAGATGTATGAGCCAAATCAAAACTCTAAGGATTTAATTCTGGATGAAGACTGGGGTTAGATTCTAGGTTGTCTTGCAATTGGCAGAGCAGATTTGTCCGGTAGGCTGAAAACACAACGCCTTTCTCGAAGGTTGCAGAAGAGGCCACTGGCTGCGCAAAACCGAAGTGGTTACTATATGTTTAGTAGACTATATGTTTACTTGAGCCTCTGTACTACTGTATTTGATTGTATTTGTAGTGGTCCAGACAAGGACCAGTTCACCCATTGACTTTTATGAAGCTGTGCTACGATAGCGACCGTTTGACTTTGACATTTATGTCGCATGGGCTTTGTTGCATTTCTAAGACCGTTGTTCTCAGGTTCTCAGGGAAGGGACCTGTCGCTGCCAGGAAGCAGCTACTCATCTGACCACAAACCCGGTGCAATGCTTGCGCTCCAAATACATTCACGAGGCCCTGACTCGCCCAACATGTTCCTTTCGCGATGTTTCTGCAAACCGGAAGACATTCGGAAGACTATGTTGGCCAAAACTCACCATAAGCAGGCTCTTCCCGGGTGGGGTTGAGACTTGGACAGCGGATGCACAGGATTCGCCGCCGTTGAGTCCCTTTGTGCTGGGCAAGGAGAGATCATAGATGTCATAGCTGATGACATGTCCTCTAAGGGTTGCAGTATGGTGCAGTAAGCGGGTTTCCTGCACAGACCTGAAAGAAACACCTCAGTCGGGTGGTGGTGAAGGTTGCGGTATCTTTTTTCCCAGGAGAAAATCATGAAGCCAAATCCAAAGCTTGGAGCATACTTTGATGGATTGCAGGATTTTGAGCAGAAGGTACGCACCTGCGTATGAAGTGGTCAATGCTTTACAACTTGAAGTTCAATAAGATCGCGGCTTGAGAAATGTTTGCAACATTTTCCAACTGCGAACACCATGTTTCCATTTCCCATGTTTCATGACCATGTTGGGTCTCTTAGAGATGCCGTTGTTTCACTTGGGGGCTGTCAACTTGCCAGGCCAAGTTTCGGGAGGAGAAGCGCAAGTCGCGCGAAAGCAAAGCTTCAGAAGCTGCGAAGCTGGACTCGGAATCGGGACCATCGGGACCAGAAGCGAAGATGGAAGCTGACCCGGCTGACCCTCAGGAGCGAAGCTGTTGAATCATGCATCATGCCGAATGAATCTGAAGAATTTCTTTAGCCTGGGAAAAAAGGCATAACAGAAAGCCACAGCATGTCTGGGGGCAGTTCAACAATTCAGATTATGCGTATTTGTTGTGAGGGGGTGATGAGGAGGCTGTTTCATTTGATCCAGTGTTCTCGCACCATTGGCAGGAGAAGGCTTGAATTGTCTCATCTCTTTGATGCTAGCTGCTGCAATGTCTTCTGGGTCAGCTGAATGGCAAGTTGACGATTAACCACGCACAGAGATGTGCCCTGAGTCAATCGAAAGGTAGCTGGCAATGTGAGGCAATCCCAAGTGGTCAACTGAAGAGGGACTTATGGGGACTTCCTGGTCTTCCTGGTGTTGTTGTGTCGATACAAGGGATGCTACCGGCTGCTACCGCCTTTGGCTGGCTGCGTCAAGAACCCTGTTTCATCAACTGGCCGGGCTGACGCTGCAAAAAGTTCAAGTTGACTGGCCCGCACACCTTTGACACTCTTGAACAGGGGTGCTCATGGTGAAACATGGCAAAATGAAGCCCATATTGGCGCAAAGTATGTTGCTCCAGATTTAAACAATTTGAAATACACATTGACACATATTGACACAGCTGTTCTTCAAGGTGCTTTCTTGTAGGGTGTTGCCCTGGTGCCTTGTCGTTTTGTTGTTTAGTGATTCCGTATGATTCCTCATGACCAGGTGGTTAGCTCTTCGAATCGTTTCCAGAGCGAAGAGGTCCTTGAGCGAGACAGACAAAGGCGGGTAATCTGGACATATGTGGACCATTCTGGACCGATGCCTTCGGTATGCTGTTGGTAATTGAACATACACACACTTTTGACATCTTTTGACAACAATACTTCGTGCAGGTTGATACTCTTTGGTGCCGCTTGAATTCATAGTTGTTCTGGTGCAGTTGCTCATCATCAATGAACTAGTTGGACACGTATGGATGCATATATTACTTGTACAGTATGCAGGAATACAGTCGAACTTGTAAGCACGTTAATCTGCACATATGTTGATATGTATGCAATGTAATGCAATGTAATGTGATGTAGTGTAGTGTAATGCAATGCAATGTAATGTAATGTAATGTAGTGTAATGTAGTGTAATGTAATGTAAATTAAATGTAATGCAATGCAATGTAATGTAATGGCATGGCATGGCATCTCATGTATGTATGTGTATTGTATGTGTGTCTGTATATGTATATAATATGTGTACGTACATGCATAACTACTTGTAATTGTAGATATGTACTATGGTATGTGCATTCATGACTACTTGTAATTGTAGATATGTACAATGAGATGTAATTACTTGTATAATCTTGTATATCTGTATCTGTGTATAAGAAATGCCATAGTTCAGCAAACCACCAGCTTGTGCCCTTCATCAACTTTCCCCAAGATGTGCAAAGACAGGCAGCACGCTGCAGCCTGCGACCTCCGCTCCCGCGGTGGTGGACGTCACGTCAGGGACCTGGGTATGATCTACCCATGGTTGTGGTATTATTTTGATTTTTGCTGTTTTTCATTTTTTGAGAAATCCAAAGAAATCCTAAGAATGAAAATTGGGTGAGCTAGGTAATCACAGGTTACTTGGTTTATCCACAGTCGTCTTTCATTGAATGTGTACATTGTAGATTTTAGTGATTCTGGTGGTTTGATCCCGACTTGCTCCAGCGGGCACTCTAGTCTAGTCACTGTAGCTAGCTTAGTGAGATTTAGCATGATTTCGCTATCAGACGGACAGCATAACTGTTCAGTCGAATGCAACTCTAAGGTGAAGGGAGCAAGTGCATTGAAGTGCATGATTGTTTCGGACTGTTTCGGATTGTTTTGGATTGTTCCTTTGGTTCCTTGTGAGCAAGAACCAAGTCATTTTTTGATATCGAGCTGCGACCTTTGCAACTGGTTCCTCCAGTCGCTTGTGTTTGCTTGTTTTCAGGTAAACGTTGAAGTGGAAACTGCATGAAACTGCCATCTCAAGTCAAAGTGTGTTGAAATGTGAGATACAGATAGCCTAGGGAGCCTAGGGAGCCCAACTCCGGAAGTTCGACCGGCTGAGAACGCTTCACCTGCACGCTCGCATGCTGCAGCGCTGTTCTTTGGGAGTGGCGTGCAGCAGGACGGGTTCGGGACGGGTTCGGGACGGGTGCACTGCCAGGTGCACCGTGTTTTGGCATCGCTGTCGTTGTGGCTGTCGTTCGGCTACTCGGCGAGTGTAGGACCCGGTGCACTTGCCACCAGGGGCGCTAAAACACGTGGCGCGGCCGCCCTCGAGGCTGGCATCGCTGCGAGGGCCTAGAGGGCCTAGGAGGAACATGGAGGAACTACAACGTTGAAAGATGTTGAACATGGAAAGCATTGGATATCATTGGATGGTAAGAATATGTAAGAATTCTGTGAGAGTGGAATGTGTTGAACAAGCAATCTGAGGCTGAGCCGTTTGGTTTACTTGTCCTGCAGTGCTGTGCACTGCTTTGCCATTGGTTCAAGTAGCCATGAAGAAGTTGCCTCAAACATCGGCGAAATCAAGAAATGTTAGGAGAATCATCGCAAAAGACTCTGAGCAAACATCCTTGACATCGTTTGACCTGGAGTGGCAATGACATTGACAAAAAGAGGGATTGGAAAGTGTCTAGTGACATCACTTGAAGGGATGATTTGCTGTGAAGTCATGGTGCCATTTTCAACATTGTGAGTGTTGACATGTCTTGACCATTTGACTGCATAGAACAGCTGAAAGTGAAACAATGTCGCAAGCCAGCTTCAACTGGGTGAAAACCATGGAAAACCCATCAGTGAAACACCTTCATGATCCCAGCGCGACCCATGGCTGCGCGTTCGCTGCCCGTTGCAAGGGCAGAGGTACGAACAGCGGCCCTTGCTGCTGAGCTGCTACAACTCGGTGTTTCCGGCGGATTGTGCCTTGGCCTCCACGAGGATTAAAGGACCAAAGTTGACCAAAGTTATCACTTTGACTTGTATGAAAAAAGTTCTTCGCCGATTCAATTAGTTATTGTCTTTGGAGCAGGAGATCATTTTCATTGATTGCAATTATTTTGTGACACTGCTGGATATTTTTGCTTGAATATATATAATACGTTTGAAATCATTTTTGTCAGCAGCTCTAGGGAAAGCTCAGACTGCTGTATTGGGTACACTTAGAGATTGTTTGTCCATGGCCAAATATATTCTCCAGAAAGACAGGTGGTTGTGACTAAGCTGCCAAACTGTTGCCCAAAGGCTTGTGGGTGAAGTGGCTTCTGCAGTGAGCACTGGCGATGGGTTGCTGTTCAGAGGCAGCGATGGTGTTGGCGAATCTTGGCAGTGTTTAGATGTTGCGGACTCCTCCAGCAGGATCTTCTACATTGCTTTTAGGCAGAGAGATGTTCAATATTGTTCAATGTGGTTTCATTATTTCAGGAAAAACAAACTCGTTTCATACTGCAGTGGCAGGAAAATCAGGAAGCAGAAGCAACATGAAGCAAAAATCCCTAAGCCACGGATTCCTCGGGATTCCTCGGGATTCCTCGATCGCCTCAGGAGGTCTTTGCCGTGGCATGTCTCTGCTCCATCCCGATGGTCTCGGCCTTTGCTGCTGCCCTCCTTTGTTGTGCTGAGCCCTCGGGGCCCTCGGGGCGGCACCCGGCTTGGCCAAGTAGCCCAAGATACTTTCAGGTGCTGGCAGTCTTTGCAGTGCTGGAGGCTCTGGGCTTAAACAGAGTTTACGAAGTTTACATACGGTAAGTTTACCACTTTTTTCGTGCTTCAATAGAATTTAAGAGACTACAATTTGACATGCATAACACATGAAATTTTCACCATCGCATGTAACCTAATTACATGTAACTGTAACCTACATTTTCACCTACGTGTATCTACGTATCTATTTGCCCAGTTGAGGTGATTTTCCTATGCATCACCGGTGCATTTCAGCCATCCATCCATGCCCTGGCCTGGCCCCTGGCGTTGGCGGTGTGTTTCAGCCGCTCCGCCGTGGCGTGGAGCCAGCGCTTCGACACGGCCGAAGGGCCAACCCCACCAGGCCACGCGGTGGCCGCCCGGCCCCCGGGCCCCGTGGGGGCGCGGCCGGAGAGGCCGGAGAGGTCCAAACTTCGCCAGAACAAGGTGGTGGAAAAGAGTTCCTCGGCAAAGGTGTTGGGAGGATGGTTGTATATATATATATATGATGTATCTGATGTGTATTTGATATGGTTGTTGTGCGGCAATTGTTTGTCAGGTAGAGTTTTGCAGATGAAGCAAGGATTAAAAAGCACACAGTCTGACTTATGATTTTTTGGCGTGTTGTTTGCAGAACGGTTGCAGTGGTTGTGGTTGTGCTTGTGGTTTATTTTTGTGCTTAGGTCAACAGACAGAGGTCAAGGTGAAGTTGCACTTTGAGGAATTGAATTTTCACGACGCCAGCGAAGAAGAATGGAGGGAAAAACTTCTGCAGCATTTTCATCAAGATCAGGGTATTTCTGCTGATGCCTGTGCAAGTTTGCAAATTGAATTTGTTGAAGGCGCCGTTGTTGCGGCTGTTGTTGCGTCACGCGTCAATATATGCGGATGCATCCTGGAACAGAATGAGGGGTCAAGCTCAAAGAGCTTCAAAATTTTATAATCCATTGTAATCCCAAGTTTGATTCTTCAAAATACGTAGAAAAAATGGTACAGTATAGGATCTAAGTCTCCCCGCTTGCAGGTAGTCTGGTTGCAGAAGTTCTAGCACCACCTGAAGCACAACAGGCTTTGACCATTTTGGAGGCTCCGCCAAATCCCGTGGTTTTGAATCACCAGGGCGTGGTCGCCTTTGCCAGCATCACTGTGTATGGGAAAGGCGGCCAAAGTGGCTATTCGGTGCAACGAAAGTGTGCAGCAGCCATGGTGGCAATGACTCAAGTGAAGCGCCTTCAAGCCCAGTTGCAGACCGATTTGGAGGAAGTGATGAGCTCCTGTCATCAGAGTATCAAGGAGACGACAGTCGCGGAAAGTTCGAAAGTTCAGGGGATCTTTGTTAAGTTGTACAATTCTCACAATGTTTGATAGTCTCAAGATTTTCATTTTGGTGCTAAGGATGTCTCCAATTGACAAACAAATGGTTGGTTTCTGTGGAACGGGGGTCTCAGGACCTCGATGGAAAGGTGCAGGTCTTAGAGATGGACTCCGCAGAACAGCAGCGCAAAGTTCAGTCCCTGGAGGTCGCCGGGGGTCGCTGCACATAGGGCGACATTCCCAGCCGATCACAATGGCCAGTGTCCAATATGCCACTATATGACTATATTCTTAATATGATACTATATGCCGTTATATGCCACTTAAACTGAGTAAACACACACTTTATGGCTGAGCCCCTTTTCTTCCATTCATGGCGTGTTGTAGTTTTCAAGCCACTGGCAATCCTAGAAGTCAGGAGAAGGGCCACGGTTGCTGTAAGACCCGGCCCACCGACCCAAGTAGATACCTCTGCCAACACAAGAGTGACTAAGTGACACCGAGAGTTGTCGTGTCTGTTCATACTTAAGGTATTTTACGGTACTTGATAACTATATTAATATATGCTATCATTATCTATCATGGTATATGTATGCATAACTATCTATAGCATTTCGGGTTCAACGCTGCGTAGCAGCTAGCACAGATAAATTTTCGCCGCACCACAGCAATGGCGTCAAAGGCAAAGCATCAGGCAACAGGAGACACCCCGGAACCAGCTTCGAGAAAA
>Ga0126342_10012693_pt1 | contig 14996 bp, 11 predicted proteins | sample Cyp1metagenome_FD_92528 | JGI IMG/M metagenome (GOLD analysis project Ga0126342, IMG submission 92528) | Coral microbial communities from Lord Howe Island, Old Settlement Bay, Australia - Cyphastrea 1 metagenome | ecosystem: Host-associated > Invertebrates > Cnidaria > Coral ...
ACGACAACGACGACGACGACAATGACGATGACGACAACGAAGATGCAGCTCGCAGCATGTCATGTCCGCAAGTTCAGATGAAATCCCCCTCTCTCTTTCCCTCCCCCGACCCCTACAGGCATCACCGGTGTGCGAAGCTCTACAATTATGAAAAAGCTAAAAAAAAGTTAAACGAAAGGGAAAGAAAAGGAAAAAACAATGGCGAAAAAAGCAACCACAAAAAACGGAATCTCCCTGCTGTTGCACCTGTGGTTCACCCTCCACCGAGGCATCCAGAAAAGACTGGAAGTTCTTCAGTGGCAACCTTGGCTCTGCCGGAAGTTGGCCAAAACTGTGGACGCCTTGTCCGAACTCATCGATGTTGAAACTACCTAAGTACCTAAGTGTAGTGCTTAAGACTGATGTGTGTGGGCAACGAACAGAAGTCCATTGCAAAAGAAACCGATTTCAGGGTCAGGGTTCCACCATGTTCCGATTTCAGGGCCAAAGAAACCGATTCGAAAACGCAACAAAGAGCATGATCTATGGTTCCTTTGGACCAAAGAAAACTAGGCTTGAATTGGCCAAACATCATATTGGATCTTCCTTTTTGTTACATAAAAAATTGAATGACATATATAGAAATCCCAATTTTTCTGGATGATATCTCCAAATACCCCACGTAAAATCATGTTGAGGAGAAGTAGATCACCCGCCACCCAGAAAGACGCGAGTGCGACCAATGTGACTCGGTCGTCGAAGCTGCAGCTGGACCTGTCTTGATCCCAGAGCAGGTTCCCTATACGCTGCGTGTATCATATATGCTATAGGCTATACCCTCTGGTAAACTAACATAGCTATGGAAAATCACCATTTTTTATGGGAAAATCCACTATTGATGGTCATGTTCAATAGCTATGTTAAATTACCAGAGGGTATACTATATACTCTGGCAAGAGTCAGGACTGGTAATTCTCAGTCCTTTCTCAAAAAAAACACTGTTCCAACGTTCGTGGTGAAAAGGGGCACTCGGGAGTGGAACATTACGATGATGTAGCGATTGCCTTCACATTGCGTTCAAATAACGTTGATAACGCTCAAATAATGTTCAAGTTGCGTTCAAACTGCGTTTGAATTGCGTTCAGCGCATCCTGTGGGGCAACAGAAAAGTTTCAAAAAGAGCTTGGAACAACAAAGAACTACAAAGAAAACAAAATCGTGGAAAAGGTCTTTTTTGAGAAGGGACTGATAATTTCCAGTCTTCCTCATGCTTACCAGGTTAATTAGCTATATGGCTGAGCATTTGGTTTCAGTAGAAGTTGATTAAATTCAGACAACAAACTAGCATTTGGGTGTAAATCACACAAGAAGAGGGAGATTGATGGATACCACCATCACCTACCTCTATATTAGCATTAGGTTCACCGAGTTGTAATGGATATATCGACTCAAGTACATAGGATTGAGTCTGGATTTATAAGAACTTATTATGATTTATTATGGAGGTTTCCTAAAATGGGGGTACATACACTTTATCCCTTTATCATGGAAAATCCATCTATAAATGGATGATTAGGAGGTTACCCCCCCCCATTTTGCGAACCCCCCTAATCTACAACTCAACTAAGATTGGATGGTTCAATTCTACGTCTCCAAGAGCCGCTTCAGCCACCCCAAACATCAGCCAATCAAAATGAATTCTAGGCTGGTAAACCCAGCAATCAAATACAATAAACGTCCATAATAAACAGTACCAATTACCAGACACAGTTTTAAGATTTGCGGATTATAAACATTTGAACTTGGAATGTTCTCCAGTAGCTTTACCATATCTGAACGATTAGCAACTATTCAAAACTACACACGAGCCAATCTATGAAACCAAAACAAAAAAGGGGTTTTCGATCAAAACGTTGGGGCACTAAACTCACCAAACATCTAAACCACGATTCAGACCAGACACCAGCTTCAGCATCTCGCATATACGGAGGGAGGGACTCCAAACTTGTGGCCGGAGATCTTTGCTCAACCTGTCTTGCCCGCTTTCAATCCTATCCCCTATTACTAAACACCCCCTAAATGGTCCCAAATCTGTGTAAACCCCCTACTAAAATGTGGTTTCTGAGAGGTGTTAAATATTATATAGGGGGAAGGGATTAGCAAAGACAGGCGCTTTCAGCGCTGGCTCAACATGTTTTCTTAGACTTAGACAAGACCTCTGTTGGCAATGGACCGACTGCCTCAAAATAACAAGTCTGTTCTTTCTTACGGTACGTTTACATTCTCACCTAGCCTCTTTGAGTGATTACCTGGTTGGGAACGGTGCAAGATTTTCAGGATGTTTAAAGGTTAAAGGTTATCTCCAGATATGATGGCTGACGATATTCTTTCCCAATAAAGTAGCCATAGAATGGGGTTATATATGCCCTGTTTTCAGACAATTATAAACAATGATGTTGATTCTACCAATAATATATCCCCATTACATCATCACATCTTGAAATATCTTGGAATATGTTCTATCATGTTCTATCATGTTCTATAGATACACCCGGGGCAATCCATAAATCTGAATTCACTACTTCTACCCATTTTTTCCTGGCTCCTTTAAGCCTCATGTTGCCCTCCGAGGCGCCACGCGCACCACCTTAGGTGGCGGCAACATGGGAACCTCTTGGCGTCGCCCCAGCGGCTCCAACGCCTGGAGAGCCAGGTCCAATGATGACAGATGCCACTTCTCTTCTGGTTAGTAGGAACCCCTAAAAAAAAACAAAAATGGAGAATTGGATAGGAATTTAAGAATGAATGTTGATGAAATGCTCCTAACATGAGAAATAATGACTCTTGTCTTCTATCTTTTTGTTGCTTGGTTTAGCCAGTAATGGATAGCAATGGAATAAATTGAGGTATCTGACCTGCAAAAACTGGGGAGAGCCTAGATATGCTGGGGGCTCAAGAATCTCAGCTCATTGGGTAGAAATTCAACCAAAAAGACAACATATCATCTGGCACATATTACAGTCAGAATTAAAAGTGGGGATCGGCCTCAGGATACAATGAGGAAAGCGATGAAACCAAAAAACATGACCTTAGGTACCCAAGAACTTTGTCGGAGTTTCCAACAACCTACTTGCCCATCTCTCCATATTTGAAGTAGCTAGAGCTCCAGATTTTGATTCACCAGATCTCCAGGATTGCTCAAAACATTAGCTCAGCTACGGTCGAAGGCTCACATCGTATGGCATGCCTCAGCTATCGCTGATCCACCGAATTCATGGTCTGCAAGCATTCGGACTCCAGTGACTTGGAGGTTTTTATCTCACGCATTCCGATGAAATCCCCCTTTAGGGCTTCTTGTCAAACGGAGAAACTCAGAAACTCTTACTACGCATTCAACTCAATACACCTGAAAATGGCCATTCTCCTCCACAAAACAAGTGCTAAACATTGCTAAACCATCACCCAGAACCAAATTCTCTGGTAAGCCACTTCAATTTCGTCCCCGGCTGTGCCGTTGACGTTGGCGGCCGTGATGGGAGGTCCTGTGATCAACTTGATTTTTTGGGCAGGTTGGTCCGAAAGGATCCGAAAAGGAGGTATACACCCCCAACTGATCGCTGAGAGGAACAACTGATGAATGAAGCAGGACCCAACTTTCAAAATCGTTCAAAACCATTTCCCACCACTGTACACCGAAATCGGCTCCTCAAAAGCTCGATGCAAATCCACAGCTTGTGAGGCCGCGGATTCCAGATGGCACACATGAAGTTCCGCCAGTTCTTCCGCGGTTTCCCTCCGTTTCCTCGGGCATGTGGGGACACATGGCAGGGCCAAAGGATGAACATGAGTGTGTTGAACAAATGTTGAACATATACCGCATATACCCTATAAAATTGCAGTTGAATATGGAAAATTGGCCACAAATAACAATTTTAATTTGAATGATAGGGAACCGATGGGGTGAAGCCCCTGGATTTTGATGGATTCTCTGGTACCCTATTTTCATCCAAACACCCATATGGGGCTGCATCATTTTTCACGCGTGTATCCAAGACATGGGGGAGGAGCCCTTTTTGCGTGATGAATTTCAGGTATTTCAGATGGATTTCAGGGGTTCCACAGTCTTTTAAACATCCTGCAAGATGTGTTTCTCCAAAGGCCTCTAAAACAATGTGTTTTTTCCATTTTGATGTTCCCGGGTTCCAGAAAAATGATGGTACCAAACTTGGACCGTTGTCACATCCCACAGTCCAAGTGTCTCATTGACTTGAGCACGCTCTTGCAGCATCATCGCAGTCTGTTCCTGGTAGTGTTAGGCGATTGTTGAAGACTCTTCTGTGTGACAGAATACCCTCTGGTAAACGTTTACATAGCTATTGAAAATCACCATTGTTAATGTGAAAATCCACTATTAATGGTCATTTTCAATAGCTATGTTAAATTACCAGAGGGTAGATTATGGGTGTGTCTGAAAATGTTGTGTACCCCTAAACCCAATGGTTTTGCTGATCATTATCCCTATTTTTTATGGCTATTTCATTGGGAATATAGCCTATTTTCAGACAAACCCAGATTGTAGCAAATCATCGGGCCTTCGATCTGACATCTATTCGGACATGTTGTTTGACACTTTGTCCGACATTGTATCTGGATGTTTCTGGCAAAAATTCAGACAGTTTATCGGACTGACATTGTAACATTTTCTCTGGCACACAGAAAACACTGATATTTTATCTGGCAGACATTCTGACCTTCTAGCTGACATACATTCTCGCACGTTATCTGGCATTCTGTCTGGCATTCTCTCTGATATCGCTGCTGGCATTATATCTGACGTTCTACCTGTGACTTTTTATAGCACTCTTCTAAACATAGATTCTGACATTTTATCTGACGTTCCTTCTGGCATTTATCGGACCTTCTATCAATCAAACAGTCTGTCTGACGTGTCTTCTGCAATACATTCTGACATTTTGTCGGGCATTTTGTTTGACATTTTCTCTGACATACATGCTGGTTTCTTTGATCTACTGATCTACTATTAGTTTTCAGATATCTGCTGACATTTTACCTGACATTTTGTCGGACATTTTACATTAGGTAAATTCTGACATTGTATCTGGCATTTTGTTTGATGTTGTATGTAACAAATCTGTTGGCATTCAATTTGACTTTTTCTATCTGCCTGACATGACATGTTGTTTTGATAACTTCTGACATGTTGCTTGGCATTCTTTCAAAGTCTTTTTCTGACATTCTATCGAACATGTTGACCTTCGACATACAGTGTGACATTTTTTCTGGCATGTGGTCTGTCGTTTTATCTGACTATTTGGTTTGACAATTTGTTCCTAACCCTCGGCGCAGAAGGGGCTCAGGGAGCGGAAGAGGAGGACAAGGAGAAGCGGCCCAGAGGAGCAAGCTGACATGAAATCTAGAGACCCTCACCTGACAGGTGGGGAAGACATGGGAAGACATTCAATGCTGCATCCCTTTTCATTTGCAAAAAAAGGAGATGTGGTATCTTTTTCCTGTAAGATCCTGTAAGTCAAGAAAATCATGTTTTGGCCCTAGTCGTGGTTCCTTGCTTCGTTTTTTTGTCTAGACTGCATTCTTTTGACCTTGTGGTCTTGTTTCTTGTGTTTTGTTGTGGTGCTTTTGTAGTCTGTGGAACTCATGGTATTTAGTTTTGCGTTTTTAGGGTTGAATTTTGCTGTGCTAACTCGCAAAGGAAAACACATAGACACAACTTCCCTTCTGATATTCTTTCAAAAAACTTAAGCAGAATTCAAGACCCAGTCTGTCAGACAAGGAAACACCTCTGCAAAGTGTCCCACACGGTGCAAACATGTGCAAACAACAATTCTGCAACTCTTACTTCTGCACCTAGGCAAACATTCTGCATTTAGCAGACAAAATCTGTTCCAGCTGGCTGTAACCATATGGAGGTTTCTTAAAATACGGCTACCTCCAAATCATCCATTTTCAGGTGTGCCCTAACTATAGAAACCATTGGAAACCATTGGAAACCATTGGAAACCCCCCATCTCGCCAGCCTCGCTGTTGGCCAACTTCAACTTCAACTCCTCCACAGTCTTCTCCAGCTCCTGCGCTCGTCGCGCCCAGTGGATCCGATCTGAGTCGCACCTCGGATCGCCGGACGTGGCGCAGCCGCGTGGGCGCGTAACGGTGATCAAAGATTTAGAGCGAAGTTCCCACAAAAACGTGCCGGGCACATGACCATTTTAGTAGGATTTGTTTAACATGTTTGTGAGTTGAGATTTGAACAGACCTGCTGAAAAATGGTAAACAAATCGTGGCATATGTAACCTTTGATGAACATGTTTGGGGTTACTATACCTAGATAACTATATAAGTATACTCATATATCATAATGGTTTAACGGTTTCATCAAGATTTGGGGTGAATGATGGTGAATAAAAGCAATCCACAAAATTGAAATAAGCGAAAATAATCTAAAGCTTTAATTAAGATGATTCCCTCTACTTAGCATCATTTCCAGTGAGGCTGGTGCGAGGTTGAAGTCGTTTCTATTTCTTGCCGGGGAATGTGTGGACGTATATATGAAGGCTCTAAAGCATACCCCTCAAATTCAGAGGGAATCGACCACTTTGGGCCTCATAAAGGCCCATATATTCATGCAAATGGAATAATTTATGGACGGCATGGGGATAGACAGTATACATGGCCCTGTGCTTTACAATCTGTGTTGTACCCGTCTTCTCATTCATTGAACCGAACGTGGCGACAGCATGGCCCCCACACACCCGCGCCCTTCCGGCACCGCCGGTCTGCGAAGCTCTACCATAATAACCAATGATTCGATAGTATCCAGATGTATCCTGCATCCATGGTTTGGATTTATTTTACCCTCTGGTAAACTAACATAACTATGGAAAATCACCATGTTCATTGGGTACATCCACTATTTCTATGGTCATTTTCAAGTTCGTTATGTCTGTTAGTCATTACCAGAGGGCAATTTCTCCAGTTTTTGCCAGCGAGCTCATGCAACTCGTCGTTGCTGAGACGCAAGCGTTCGGTCAAGTCCGACAGCTGCCGCTGGTGACTGCAAGAAGTGCCCTGCGTCTCAAACCAGTCCTGTGAGGGAATGTGATATCCCAAGTGCTACAGAAAGGGATATTAATACTAGGGATAGTCGGGATAGTCCATAAATGGGATAACACTATAGATAAACCATGCACAATCATGGTGGGCTAACAATAGGGATTGATTGCCGCCAAAGCCCGGCATTTCACCCAAGACCTACCATAGCACCCCCAAATGCTTGGATTGAAAGGCATTGGTTTTACCACAGTACTGATCTTGTGTGGAACAGAAAGCCACTTTATAGGAAGGCAAAAATAGAAGTGGGGTAGGGGCTTATAAAAATTAAGGAAGCCCCGCAAACCATGGCCCTCCACCAGTTTTTGCCAGATAAAAAGGCCATTGTGGTATATTCCGCATCTTGAGACAAGCCCAAATGCGTGGGAAGAGAACTGATTGGAGTACTCAGAAACCCATAGAAATCTAGTATCTCAGCGAATGATCACCTGAGTGATGGCCCATCACCATTTCCAGCTGATGCCATAACTTGGAAAGGGAACTCCAGTTGCCTTTGGATTGGATGACTCTATGGGCAACCAAACCGGAAGTGAATAGCTGCGATGTTCATATTTACAGAGGGTAAGGTTCTTTCCTGGAATCCATACAGCCCTCATTCTGGACAAACCGGAGGCTTTGGCCAAATCCGTATCGAACTGTGCAAAGTGAGGGTACCAGCAGTGATGTGCATTCATTTCCACCAGTAGCACACTCTTAGCCGAATATGACAATGTAAAATCCTGTCATAGTAGAATTGTCTATAGATTCTATATTTGCGTTATTCAGGGCGTGACGCCCGTGATCGTTGGCTTTCCTTCTATGGTTGCACATGTTTCTACAGCGGCTACACACCCAGCTTCAACAGAGGCTTATTTGCGTCAAGCCGCGCAAGGCTGCAAGGGTGTCCTCAGAATGGTTTCAAAGTGATGTCCACCTGCAGTGTGTCTACATGTAAATGGCCTAAGGCCTAATGACCTTATCTGGTTGGTGGTTGACCTACCCCTCTGAAAAATGATGGACTTCGTCAGTTGGGATGATGACATTCCCAACTGAATGGAAAAACAACATGTTCCAAACCACCAACCAGTGATTATTAACCATTATTAACCACTATTAACCATCATTACCCCATACTAAACCAATGTTCCAAACCACCAACCAGTTATGTTTCCTCTTATTTTGTTGGCAACAAAACAGGGCTAGATCCGCAGACCCCAGATTTCTTCCTTTTGGGGAAAAACGTCCAGGGATGGAATGGGCGAGGCGGAGACATTGGAACTCCAAGAACTGATCATTTTCCATGACTTGTTACGAATCTCCACCATGTATAATTTATCTATACATATACAGTATATATATACACACATGCAGCTATAATGTGTATATATATATACATATAATATAATTCTATATAATACACACACATAAACCCAGACATGTCTACCTGTAACCCGATGTAATCACTGGAGACACAGGGCAAGCGTCAGTGCACTTCCCCTCACTCGTTGAAGTTGCTGGCCCTGCGGTGAGCTTCCTCCATTGGCCGCATGAATCTGGTGCTTCAATTCTTCGCCCTGGTACAACGAGGCCAGCACCTGCATGGAACAAACCTCTGGACCAAGCTGGCAACTTATGGCAAATTGAACAAATTACCATCTGGTTATTTAACATAGCCATGGTATAGATGGCCCATTTATAGATGGTTTACCATGGTTTACCTATTAAAAATGGTGATTTTCCATGGCTATGTTAGTCACAACCAGAGGGTATTTCTGGATATTTCTGGTAAGATGCGGTTGCTCAAGCCATCCCATAACATCCAAAACGCTTCATCCCATAGGCCCCTGCGAAAGGGGTGGGCTACAACTCAGCCATCGTTCAGGGTCAAGGAATTGTGTTTTTCCTTGGCCTTGGATTGTATTGGCTTGTGAAAACTAAATATACTCTTTTCAACAATCTAATCTGGCATGGGGAAATCCGTGATTGCAACAAGCCAGAACGGATTACACCCCTGAAAACGAATAACGCTAAGGCGATGCTCACATTGGAAGTGTACATGGTGGGTTTCCGTGGGTTAAAATTACATGTATATGGGGTAAAGAATACTGAACCCCAAAAAATGGGTCAATGCTAAACATGACCCAATTTAAGTGGGTCCATTGGTACCCAATACCTTGACCTATACCCACTTGCCGGGTCCATGTTCAACCCCAAACGGATCAGATTTAGATCTTTAGTTTATAGTAGTTTCTTCAGTATTCCCCAAAGGTACTCTCCGGTAATCAAACGTGCTGGAAACTGGAAATCCCCCATTTACTTCGATGAATTTCCCAGCGAACTAAACCTCCATGGCTAGGCCACGGGGATCTTCCAACAGTCCGCCACCTTTGATATTCCCATCAACTTTCCATCAAATCCACATGAAATTCCATCAATGGTTAAACCTCCGTGGAACCATGGGATTTCCGTGGATTGCCCCATATTTCCAAATTTTCCAGCGGCCCGCCATGTTTGATGACACCAGAGGGTACATGATGTAAATTATCCCATATATATATCCAGCGATTCATCATGTTTAAACATTATATACCGAATATATGTCATATTTAACACCATATTTAATGGTTAATTAATGGTTAATTAATGGTTAATTAGGTTAATTATATCTAATTATCCCTTGGTTATTCCATTATATAATAATGTTTAAGTACTATTTTAACCTCTATTTTAGTCGCCATTATTCAACAAGGAGTCAGTCTCAGGGTGATCTTCCCAGCCGCCCACTACATCCCCTGCCTTGCTGTGAATCTCTCGCAGTAACGAGCTCTGAGTGGAGAAGTCTTGACCTAACGACTTTAGAGACTTCAGAGGCAGCTAAGTGTGTTTATAACTGCAATAACTATAGGATCTACGGAAGATCTATCTAGTTTTCATAGGTTTCTAAAGCAACTAGGAATTTGATCGGAACTAGCGCCATCATGATATTCCCATTGTATTCCCATGATATGTCCATAAAGCGGATATAATATCCCATTTAATGGCATATCATATATCAATATTGGGACATAATGGGGATAAAATCAAAATTACCAAGAATATTCAGAAACCAAATGGACATCCTTAAACACCCAGCAACAAGGAGTGGTACTTTTGCCCTCCAAAAATGGCATTCACACAGAGCCAGGAGTCCTTGTCAGTCATGTGGGATGCAGCCAGTTGCTCATTGGTTGAAACCCCAGAAAACCCTCATCTTTGCTTGGCCAAATCCACTTCTTTGATGGTTGAACAGTTGAGTCCAACACTTTCCTCTTGAATGGTTGTGGATACAAAATGACAAACCTCCAACCTCCATCTCGAACTCCAAGGATTCCTCAAAAAATGGTCATCATAAATCGCGGCAAAGTAAATAATGCGGCCACAGGCCACAACAGTGTCAGGTTGTTGCTTAAACCTTGGGTTGGCCCAAGTTTGTTTGCTGGTGAAACCAACCATTTCTCTGGCCAAAAACATCCAAAAACCACAAGTAATCAATATGTTGCTGAACAATCAATCAATTTATATATGGTTGGTGCCAGAATTATAGAACGGAAGTTGAGGAGTACGAAGGTACGGTTATTTCCCGTACCCTGTTGTTCTATAATTCTGTTTTCCTCGGAAGGTAGAAACAAAAAAACGTGTCTGAATTTACTCCTAACTTTTTTCGTCGTTCTATAATTCTTGTCGGAGCGCTCCGTTCTATAATTCTGGCACTGACCTGTATTCATAATTGAAGATCCATGAAAAAAAAATCAAATCCCAAAATGAGTGCTAACACTTCAAAGACCCCGTGAATCTTACGTTGCTTCCTCTCAAATTGACCATCTCCCTGGCGCTTCACCCCAGGCAGGTACCCTATGGGATGGGCTTCGAAACTTCGAAACCACCCTGGCGATTCCGGTGATTTCATCGGATTTTCATGGGTTTTTCATGGGTTTTTCATGGGTTTTTCATCCCTTTTCCCGCAAAACCATGGGTGATTTCTGACATTGGTAGGGTCATCCCATCCACCGAGACATCTCAGCGACGCTTCACCAGCTGCCGCAGCTGCGTGTTCTCGACCTCCGCTGCGGTGAGCTCTTCCAGAAGCTCGGAGCGCCTACATGGGACTTCCAGGATGGAGCCGAAACGGGATGGGGATGGATTTCTAGGCAAAATGGATGAAACTTTGAAAACACATGGGATTTAAGTTGGGGTTGACGGGTTGACTCCATGAACATATGGGAAGTACGGAAGTACATTGGAACTTAAATCTTGAATGGTGAATCAGAAACCCAGCAAATCACCTCAATGAAGAAACCTCAAAGTGGGATATGATATGTCCTATGGATTCCTATGACACATTATGATACATTATGGTCAAACATGGTCAAACGATATGGCAAAAAACATGGGGTTTGGTAATCCAAGCATCATAAATGGGATTCCAACCACAAGTGGCCATATCAATTCCCTCTAAGAGGATGATCAAATACGAATTGCCCTCAAGCCCAAAAGCCCGCAGTCTGGTGATGAGAGCATCATTTTTACAAAGACAATTTTGTAGACCCCTTTCATTCATCACTGTTAAACAGTGAAAGTTGATGTGATATTATGATGTTGTATGTTGTTATATGTTGTTACTATGACCAAATTCAAGACGTTTAAGTAGTACCTATCATGTTCATTCCAAAAAACCCTACCCTGTGGAGCGGGGTGAGTCGGGCCTCTCTTCGCAGGTCGCTTGAACTTCAACAGCTTCTGTGGCACAAACTCTGGCAGTGAGTCTTTCCTGGGGTGACATGGGGTTCCAAATGTTGTGATGTTCGCACGCCTGACTGAGATGTTTATGCCAGTTAGTAGCTGCTTAAGGGCCATATGAACTCAAAGGTGATCCTTTCTTTTTGTATGATTCAAATTTCAAAACGGTGATTCCGTTTTGTCATTGTTAAAGCAAAGCTATCAAACGTTGTCGGGGGCACGATCCCAATGCAAGCATGTGGGGTCCTAAACTGGGGGTCCCAACATCATCCAAGTTAGATCAAGACTTAGTTTATTGAAACAACCATGGTGACAACTGGGGTACCCCCATGACTTCGGAAACCTCCATATCTCAGTTATATATATATATATATACATACACACTATATGAATTATAGATAGATTATCCCATAACCATAATATCTCATATAGGAAACCCACATCATCAAATACGTATATCGCATACATTACAGATAGATTATCCCATATATATATATATATATCCCATATTATCCCATATTATCCCATCTAATATCTCAAGTCTAGATAGATTATCGTATAGAATTATATTATCCCATCGATGTCCCATAGATTATCCCACATGATCCCATTAATGTCAATATCATATACCCTCTGGTTATTTAAGATAGCCATGGGAAATGGCCCATAGAAATACATGGTTTACCGTTCTTAATAGCATGGGTGGATCTTTCCATGGCGAACTGTTAGTCATAACCAGAGGGTATACCATATATATATATCCCATATGGCAGTGTGTCAAAACCTTGTACCCCTGGTGAACATCAAAATAGCTGGTAAATGGATGTTCATTCCCCTAAAAATGGTATTAATAGGTATTGATCCATACCCATATATATATATCCCATATAGGAAACCTCCATGTCGCAAGTCTCGATCTCCAACTTGCTCTCCAACGCCTCGCAGCGTGCCCAGGCCGCGTCGCGCTCGTTGGTCATGCTCAGCAGCTCCGCGCGGAGACAGCTGCTGGGACCGTCGCCTGCCGGCCATGTCTGGTGGGGCCTGTTGGATGGACCAAATCTTGGTAAAAACAATGTAAAAACCCATGGGAAAGGCGAAGTTCGCCATGAAATGCCATGAAAATGAACATCATGTTGGTAAATGTTGGTAAATGTTGGTACTATGTTGGTAAATGTTGGTACTATGTTGGTACTATGTTGGTAAACTGGATTTGAAAACTCGTCGTTCATATGTTTCCTTGGGGTCGGAGGCTGCGTTTTCAGAGGTGGTTCCACGAGTAAGTCTTTGACGAGGTAAGCCTGGAAACCACAGGTTCATTTTCCGATCCTTAGTCGAACCTAGTCAAGCATCCCTTTTTCGGTCAAACTGAAATTTGACCCATACATAATCTACATGATCATGTGTGACACGTCACAGATTTTATCAAACACAATGGGCATGACTGAGGGATTTTCAGTCAATCCACGTCGCAAGTCTCGGCATTTTTGTATGTAGTGAAGCTCCCTTTATCCAAGGCGAGCAACAGCTGGGCCGCTCATTGAAAAATAGACTTGGTGATATTTGGTGAAATTATGTGAAATTGCACATTGTACATCTTCGTGGACCCGCACCTGTGGTTGTTTATACCAATCCAAAGTTTGAAGTTATTAGCTATATATGGTCGTCTGAAATACTTGGGGACTAGTGACTCTTGGCTCTGATACATCGGGAAAAAAGTTATCATTGACATTAATTGACCCTAATGTTGTAAACCCCACAGAAAACCATCCCATTAACCAGTGATTTGCGGGTCATTTGCATCATCCCAACTAGGGGTATACCCAATGATAAAATATAACACACCTACAACTTGAGGGGTTTATGGCATTGGGTTTACCACATATTGATTTTGATTATACTACTCACTCTCCGGTAATCAAACATAGCAAAGGAAAAAACACCATTTACAGATGTGTTTTCCCACTAAAACCTCCATGTTATAAGGGATTTCTCATTTGTAATCATTTGTTGCCATCATTTAACCATCATGTTCCAATGATTTTCCTATGATTTTCCCATTAAAACCAGAGGCTACCTCTGCCACTGCGCTACCGGCAGTGGATCGTGGCCTTGCTCGCACATGGGCACAGTGGCAGCGAAGCTGCCGTTGCAAAGACCCCATAGCCTCAAACGCGGAAAGAGTTGCTGGTAAGATCTGGTAAGAATGGCTAGTTCCCCAGTGATTCAATGGGATGATACATACGTGTGTGTGTGTATAGTTAGATAGATAGATAGATGGATGGATGGATGGATGGATGAATAGATAGATAGATAGATAGATAGATAGATAGATTAGATAGATAGATAGATAGATAGATAGATAGATAGATAGATAGATAGATTAGATTAGATAGATAGATAGATTAGATTAGATTAGATTAGAATAGATTAGAATAGATTAGATTAGATTAGATAGATTAGATTAGATAGATAGATAGATTAGATAGATAGATAGATAGATAGATAGATAGATAGATAGGTAGATAGATAGATAGATAGGTAGATAGATAGATAGATTAGATTAGATTAGATTAGAATAGATTAGATTAGTTTAGATTAGATTAGGTTAGATTAGATTAGATAGATAGATAGCTGGCTAGTTAGATAGATAGATAGATCGATCGATAGATAGATAGATGGATAGATAGATAGAGAGAGAGAGAGATAGATAGATAGAGAGATAGAAAGTTAGATAGATAGATAGAGAGATAGAAAGTTAGATAGATAGATGGATGGATGGATGGATGGATGGATGGATAGGATAGATAGAAGGATAGATAGAAGGATAGATAGAAGGATAGATAGAAGGATAGAATAGATAGATAGATAGATAGATAGATAGATAGATAGATAGATAGATAAATAGATAGATAGATAGATAGACAGACAGACAGACAGAGAGAGAGAGAGAGATAGATAGATAGATAGATAGCTAGATAGATAGATAGATAGACAGATAGATAGATAGATAGATGGATAGATGGATAGATGGATAGATGGATAGATGGATAGATGGATAGATGGATAGATGGATAGATGGATAGATGGATAGATGGATAGATGGATAGATGGATAGA
>Ga0126342_10012694_pt1 | contig 14995 bp, 14 predicted proteins | sample Cyp1metagenome_FD_92528 | JGI IMG/M metagenome (GOLD analysis project Ga0126342, IMG submission 92528) | Coral microbial communities from Lord Howe Island, Old Settlement Bay, Australia - Cyphastrea 1 metagenome | ecosystem: Host-associated > Invertebrates > Cnidaria > Coral ...
ATATATTATATTATATATTATATTATATATTATATTATATATTATATTATATATTATATTATATATTATATTATTATATTATAATATATTCTATTCTATTCTATTATATTATATAATATTATATATTAAATATTATATTATATTGTATATTGTATTGTATTATATTATATTATATTATGTTATATTATATATTATATTGTATATTGTATTATATTATATTATATCATATTATATTATATTATATTATATTATATATATAGTATATTATATATATTATATATATGTTATATATATATTAATATATATTATATACTTACAAATGTATATACACATTCAGTATAGATGATATTAAGTACTTTAAGTAATCACTATAGATACATTAATCACTATAGACTGTAGAGTGTAGAGACAGTGATATAGTGATATCATTGACAAGAAAACAAGATACCGCCTGCCTGAAAGCGAGCAAATCTTCTATGATTTCAAGGGTCACACAGGAATGGCTGCTTAAGAGCTGGAAAGATCGCGTTGACGCCCGAGATCGCGAAGTGGAGGTCACCGGAATTGGACCTATCGGTTGGTTGGTGAATCTTAGTGGATGGCCCCTTTTTATGACCGTTATACCAGGATTGATTTGGAACAAACTCAATGAATGAAGGGGCTGATCTGGGTTGAATTGGGAGCTTCAAACGCATTTCCAGCCCTTTGGATCCAACATATCCGCTGGCAGGCTTTGAGACAAGCTAAGGCCACCTTGACTGCCAGCTCGCAGGCACCCCTTGTTGAGGCTGTTTTCAGGGCCTAGATTTGGAGTCTCTGAAGAGGTTTCTGTAGGAAAAAAAACAGCAAGAACCCTGGAAATGTCACCAAAATCACCAAATTTGTTTCCGCTTCTCATGAATTCCAAGTAGCGTCACCCACCTGTTGCCTGATCTCCACATTTTTCCGGACCAGGAGCTCTCCCTTGCTTCGCTGGTAGTGATCTCAGGGGCTATGGCAAGTTTTGGTGCAGCTCCAAAGACTAAGAAACTGTTGAAACAGTGGGCTGGTCATGATTTTTTGGTGGATGATTTTTGGATTTTATGGGGGATTACGGGAGGTTAAAATTTGTTAAACCTGTGAAATCGCAGTTTCCTTCGGAAATTCATCTTCCAGAGGCCTGCGTTTTTTGATGGGGTTCATCCACATAATTGTTGAGGGGATTCCGACAACAATGCTGTATCAGGCTGTAACGCATTGATTTGAGTTTCTGGATGATCTGGATGGTGGTTTGGAGAATCGAGGCATCCATTCTTGGCGGGACATGTGCGGAGTATCCCAGTCTTGAGACCTCCCCAGTGGTTTGTGACTCGCTAAGGACGAGGTGCCAACTGGCAACCTGCGTGGTTCTGGTGTGTGAGAAAAAAAGGTGTGAGCCGAGCTGCTAGGGGGTCAGGAAGATTCTGGGATCTGCCATACAGATCTGAACAGCCAACTTGAAGCGACCTCGGCACTCTTTGAGTATCTCAAGGTACCATAAAGACCATAAAGTACCACGGTTAAATCATGTTGAATCCCTAAGAAATGCCAGAAATGATGGTGAAAGTACCATGGCTAAATCCCTGGCCCTCCTTTTAGGTGTTTCACCACAGCGTCTGAGGTTGGATGCAGCTGGCCTGGGTTGTGAAGAAGTTGCTAGGGCCTAGCGACGTAGCGGAAACGTCGCGGAAACGTCGCGGAAACGTCGCGGAAACGTCGGAGCTGGCTGAGAACGGTGTATCACTAGTAGCTTTTCAAAGCGACACTGATATGAATCTCCATGATACCTTTATGATCCTTTATGTATCTTTATGCGACCAACTTAAATGAAATTCATCCATATCTTTGGCATTGGGGGTTAACTCGCTCTCAGGTCGATGGTGGACGTGATGTGCATGGGTGTCTTGGTGGTGACCTTGTGCTTTTCCATGTACAGGCCGGGGATCAGAGGAATCATGATGTGGGGACGACATGAAACAGTTGAAAAATGTTGAAAGCCCATGGGCTTGTCGCAGAATTTTGGACCCACCCGGGACCAATGGTTTACTGGTTTACCATCAGAACAATTGGTAAAACTAATATATGTTTATCCCATCATTAGGGTAATCATCCCATGATCCGCTATTCAGATCAGTTAGCAACGGCCCCAGTGAACAACGGCTGGTGAAGCATCGTAAGTCAGCCAGATTTGTGCTGTAAATGAGCCTCCTCTGTAGACAGGAAATACACACTTGAACTAGGACAAAATGTGTACCTCCAGACATAGCAGCAAGTTCTCATTGGAATTGGTGGTGAATTTTAAAACTTCAACTGGTTTCAACTGTTCAGTTGCTTCGATGAAATGCATTGGACTCATACAATCCCCCTAACATTAAAATACATTAAACACCCCATTCCATGGTCCCGAATATGTGGTTTCATCCCCGTGTTCCCACGGTTTCTCCGGGGGGGTTTTGCCGCAGGAAGTATGTCCTGGTGGAGATGGGCCTAGGGCAGTGGCTACTTGTTGGCGCCGAAGTGATTCACTACTTCTTGTACTACACGGTGAAAGGCGGGACCCAACGGCCCGAAAAGGCCCGAACAACTTGGGTAAAAAGTGGTTTTGGGATGCCCAAATGGGTGTGAAAATGGATGAAAAGGCATAGCATTTGAGTTGAGAAAGTGTTACCATCAAATTGGGTGGTTTTCCCCTGAAGTTTCATCTACCAAAGCAATTCTTCAGCTCATCGAGGTGAACCGGCACGGCAGGCGTCATTGAAGTCACGGAAAAGGTTGACCTGGGCAACACAGTCAAGGGCGATGAGGTTCCGGCTGAAGTACGTGTTGGGGATGATAGATGAATGTATGATAGTGTTATTATATATTCTATATTCATACACAGTACATACTATAGTTTATATATATAGTTATTATATATATATATATAGTTATTATTATATATATAAGATTATATTAGTACATTTACAATCATGATAATCATATACATGTCAAAATATATGTATACAGTCACATAGTTAACATAGTTAACTCATGTTAACTCAGAAAACTGGCTGATCGCTGGTCTCCAACGATCCCCGTGACGAGTCGGGTCAGGAGACCGACATTTCCAGTGACGAGAGCAATGAAAGCAGCAGCGACAGCGAGGCGTTTCAGGGGGATTTTTCACGGTGATTGAGTGGGGGTGAACCATCCAAAATGAGGATATTTGACGATGAAAAATAGGGATAAATAGGATATAATGATGAATGATGTACTGTATATATAATGGTACATCATATAAAAGACATCATTGTCATTGCTTCATAGGTTACCACGTTAAAATCAGCGGGCATATCTCATTTTATGATAAGTCAAATCCATGAAATCTCCCACGAAATCCGCACCGGCCGGGCACCGGTGATCTTCATGGCACTCGAATGTGACAGCTACATAAGTTGGGTCATACTGTAACGAGATCAATAATCAATGAATCCATCAAATGACCCAAGAATTTGTTGGAATCATTTACAACAATCTGTTGGAAGGGATTACATTTCATGGATTTGCCGATTCCATGATTCATGTAATCCCTTCCCCAGTTCCACATGAAACACCACCCAAAAACCGTGGTGGTTTAGTAGGGGTAGAATCCACATATTTGGGACCGTATGGGGTGTTTGATATTCGGGGGATGGCTACAGCATACTTAGGTGTGAATCCCAGATAGGATCCATGGTTGACAACCTGTATATAACGTTCACATATAACCCATATACAAGTGAGGTTTTTCATATGGTCATTGCCCACTTTCTCACTGGGTTTTACAATGTTTTACACATTCTTATCATTCTTCATTTTCTAATATATACTATGATGTCACTAAAATTCTCGTGTCACTTTTTTCTGTCGTCGCTTTTTCTGGCCCCTCCATCAGCTGGTGGATAAACTGTGAAATCCCTGGGCTGTTGGGCGATGAAAATCCATAAATCCCAGCTATTTTGATAGGTCAGGGGATTCCACGGGCGAACTGACCCAAAACGCCGCTAAGCCTTAGCTGAGATCCACTTTGGCCGTAGTTGGATAAGACCATTTGCTTGAAAGATCTGAGTTTAGATGGGCCAGTTGATCCTGTTACCCTTCGTTTGACATCTCAAGATGAGCAGATTAAAGCAAACTGGGTTGTTCATTTTGTTCAATACCAATCTAGAATCTACATGAATCTACATCAATTTACTACTTTTGATTTTTCTTTGCAATGTTTGCCATGTTTGCCATGTTTGCTCGGGAGAGGGTATACAAATGTCACATGGGGATGCTTTAATACTTGCTCTCTGAACTGTACTCACATTCGTTGAATGGAATGAAAACCTGTGTGGTCCTGGTAGGTTTTGGGTAAGAGTTAGGACCTGCGAGTGTTGGGATGATAGCGGACTTTCGTGACGGGGTTCTACCGTAGGTAGCATTTGAAGCGAAGTTGTTCTTGATGCTTGTGGTCTTGTGATTAGACTGGCGCGCTTCCATATGTGCCATGGTCAAAACATGGGTTGTTTCCGATAAAAGGGACTGGTCATCAATCCAATAGGGTTGTGTACACCCATTGTTTTTGGATTTCCAATTATGGGATGGATGACCATAAACATCCATAAACCGTAAACCATGTGTTGATCTGTTTTGACCCTAGCAAATATGGAGCGGGACAATAAGTAGCGATTTCCATCAGTCCAATTGATCCCCAGGTCATTTGAACTGCTCTGAGTGACTGTGGAAGCACCAGACCGAATGCACGGCACAAGCACAAGTCGCCTGGGGATGCGCAGGATGTTCAGCAGGATGTATACAGAAGTTGGAATACAACATGTGCCCTTTGGATCCCTTTGGATTCTTTGGATTCAGTAATCTCATTTTCAGAAAGATTCCACACTTCCATACACTTCCCAAATCATCAAGTTATCCAAGTTGGCCATCTGTTTCCAAACCTGAACCGCCTTCGTCAAGTTTCAGAACATCAGCCTGGTTGTCACTTGGTTCTTTGCGCCGACTTGCGGCGCTGGTCCAAAATTGCAGGATCTGTTTCCTATACACGTACATGGGCGAGCCAGAACTGGGTGTATACCTCCAACATCTGGTTGGTGCTTTGGAATCATGGCTTTTATTTTCCATTTCATATATGGGATATATAATCCTTCCCATTGACGAACTCCATCATTTTTCAGAGGAGTTGAAACCACCAAATAGACATGGCGAATCATGACTGCTCGTCGCTTTGTGTTTTTTTTTCCCCAAGCCGCTGTGGTCCAAGCACTGCACAATGGGGAAATAGGGGGGTGTCTTTCACAGAACAGAACTTTCCTTCACATGCTGTGGTAAATCCAATTTAATCACTTTCCAATTTTGGGGATGGTTATGGATTATTGGGACATCTCCGAACTAGCCATGGAGGTTTAAGGTTTAGTTCGCTGGGATAATCATTGAACTAAAAAGAAATTCTGTAGGGATGGTCTATAGAACTCATTTCTGGTAAAAATGGGGGCTGCAACCGTGAGGGATGGCTTATTCCGGGGTTCACCATAGTTCACCCACTTATACGCTCACAGCTATTCACCATTATTCACCCAAAAACGCTCAACAATGCCCAACAGGGGCAGGGTGAATGGCAGTGGAGAATGCCATGCTGCCTTCCCATTAGCCAGGGAGGCCCGGCCAGGATCAAAAAAGATGGCAAGGATGATGACACCCCAGCTGGAAAAGATGGCAAAGCTTGGGCATTTTACAGCTTTGTTTCATGAAAGTGTCTAAAATCTCAAGCATTTTACAGGCGAGTTCCAAGACTTTTGAAGGTGAAACACACCATTGATATAACGATATGGGTGGAGAGCAGTGACACAAGAAGACTCGGCAATTTTCACACACCAAACACATCCAGACATAACAATGACGGGCTATTTCGGTGTGTCCGAGGTTTCTCCATTCAACGGTCATTCGGAAGGTACTTTTAAACCCCATTGACACCTGTGCGTTTTGATGCTTGACCCAAGCCGCCAAGTCGAGGCCGGTGGCGATTCTCCTGTTTCGCAGATGAGGTGCGGCAGGGAGACTCCCACGGAGACCCATTTGGTCCAGTGGAAGAGGAAAACCACTTATGAAACATGACCACGGCTATGGACAATGACCCATTCAGTTCGATTTGCCTATGAAACATGGTGATTTTTCGTAGCTCTTTGAAGTTATCAGATGAGTTGCTTCTTGCGTTCCACCTTTGGGACGCCATGGGATTCAACCGGAAAAGTGACGCCAAGCTGCTAGCCATCATTGTGTGACAGGACGAGTCCAAAACCTTCAACTGCTGTTCTGTGTTGGCTTTGCTAAAGGCTTGAAAAATCGGGGAGCGGCGAACATGGAACGAAGCTGGCCTATGCCTGCTGAGAAGGGCTTGTGTGAAATATGTTTTGGTTTGGGTATACCTAGCATTCTAGGGGTATGGGCTGGTCCAATAGGATCAACACATATCAACACACATGAGTGGTGAATGCATCCAATGATTTCTTGGCTATTTGCTCCTGGCCCAGCCACGTCAGGATCGCCCCCGTCTGGGCTTGCTGAGCGCATGCCGACCTGCCGGAGCCCAGGAAGGACGGTAAAACAGGTGGAAATTCCATGAGGATCAAAACCATCATCCAGGAACCATGACTATCCGGGTAGAAAAAAAGGGTGCCAGGGTTCTGACTCATACTTGTAGCCAGATGAATACAATTAATTACACTGTTACAATTATATATATATAAAGATATCCAATTAATTATATATATATAATATGTATAGTAGAGATGGTATAATATGTGTTAGTCTATGATGTCAATGTATATATATATATTATGATATATATATATATATATATATACACAAACAACAAATAGGCAACTTGTTATAACTGATAGAGGCAGAGGTGTGTACGATGAACTTTTTTTCATCATGGGATTGGTCACCACTGATGATTGGCTTTTTACTGATGATTGAGAGGGTATAGATAGAGTATAGACGTGTATATATATATATATATATATTGTATATATAAAAATATATAGCATGATCATCCTAGCCCTGATTGGGACCCAGATGTTTGCATCACTGTGGATTGGGTGACGAAAAGCCACCAGCCGGTTTTTTAGTGGTTTGGGTACATCTGAAGTATTTTCCATGTTCAGTCAGAACGTGTTGTCCAAACATAGGGTACCCCCAAAAAAATTGGGTGTTGATCATCATTTCCATCCACTTTCCCCATCACAAATGGCCATTTTGGGGTATCCCACCATGAATTGCTTGCAGGTGGGCTGGATCCCCCATGTCATGCATACATGCATATCATAGATAACATGAATTTATCAGGTATATACATGTATGTTACATAAAATTCCTTTCTCCCTCTCTCTCTGTTTCTGGGCATCTGTTAATTAATATGAACTACTGTAATCTATACTAATCTATGTTGCATGTTTGTTTGAACACATATCATGTTAGAATTCTAGTGTATGTATATATATAGATATATTATGTATATATTGATTATATTGCTATACCCTGAACCCATTTTCTCATTTTGAGGTCACCGTGCTGAGCATGGTGACACACCTGAAGGTTGGAACTGGTGAAAATCCTTGAGTTTTACATCATGTTTATTCATTCTTGGTGCAATTTGCATCAGTTTTCTACAGAAAACAATTGGTTTTTAATTGTTTTTTTTCCGGCATGATTTGCTTAGAGGTTCAGGACTCGAAAGGAAACAAAAGGAATTGTATGGATGTTCCATTTACAGATTGAAGTACGGGAAGGTGTAAACTTGGAGTCTTTTTGGGGTTATGGCATGGGTCTGCATGTGTCGTGCGTCGTGAAATTGGACCCATGCAATATGGCCATAAAGTCATAGAGGATATCGGGACTTGCAACTACTACTCTTGTTTTTTTTGGGGGGGGGGAATCGTGGTCACCCCACCCACTGGTTTGACAGAGTGCCCTTTATCTATTTTGCCGCGCAAGTCCTATTCAATTCCCATTTGGATCCAGGGGCTTCTAGAAATTGGGGACCCTGATATCACCAAACTTTGGGAAACCATTGGTTTGGGGCCTGGGTACCCCCAATTTTCAGACATGCATTTTTTCGAATCCTAATTTTGACGGTTGATCAGCATTTTCCCTTATAAAAATTGTCACATCAAACCGCTGGTCACATCAAAAACCTGTCGGCTGTCAGGTTCATTCTCTCAGGCACTTCCTGGCCTCTGTGCCGGAGGCATGGCACGATTGGGAAACTGTGAACAGTTAACCAGCCAGATTGAGGATTCCAAAAACACGGTGTATAGCACATAGATTTAAACCGAATGTGGATTTAAGATACTTAAGCATCAAAATGGTGATTTAACCAGCAACATTGGGGATTTAACCAGAGTTTGTAGGGTTTTTAAGCACCACATAGCACCACACATCAGGATATGATGATATGTTTGATAACTGATTTTTGATTGCTTGTGAAATGTGGGTTCTTAACCTTTGCGAAGCTACCTGGTTTATTGCAGATCATGATAACTCATAGTGTCACCAGCAGTGGCTCAGGGGATGGCCTTAGGTGTTTTTTGATGCTGGGATTGGGATCCTGCTCCTACGACGATGGAATTTTGGGTGGGTGAACAATCATTAAAAATTGGGATTTTTATGGATCATGATGTGTATGTGCAGCCGCATATAATATATATATATATATAATTATTTGAACTTCCCCAGGGTACAGTCGATTGGAATGACAATTACAGACAAGTGACCAGACCATTTCGATGATAAAACATGATCAGGAACTCATGGTTTTTTTTGGATGTTCAAAATTTGAGACCCAGGGGAGAACAGATTTTGGGGAGGGTACCCTCTGGTAATTGAACATAGCTATTGAAAACATGGTGATTTTCCATAGCTATGTTAAATTACCAGAGAGTAAACCCAAGCATAATCCCCAGGTCATCAGCATTTTGATGGGTGGGATTCCAACATATTCCAACCATCCCCAAGTTTGGTAGGTCTATGACTGGGCCAAAAAATCACAGCATCACAGGTTTTTGTAGCAGCACAGTGACTTGACCCAGGCTGCAATGGAGTCTGCATGGTCATCCTTGCTGGAAGGTGCAAACCATGAGGACACCAACCAGAAGATGGGGATATATGATGATATATATATGGGATTATAGTTTGGGAATTTGGGACATATATATGTTAAACATAGTTTAACATATAACCAACAGCAACAATATGTTGGGCTAAAGTGACCTATGCTGGGCTCGATATCCCCAATTGATGGCATTTTTCGGCGAAAATTCTCAATGCGCGCAGGCCTGGAAAGCGGGCGTTTGTGTCGGGTGTTGCCGATTCTTCTGAAGGAGGCGCTGTTATGGGCAGAATGATTGACCTGGTGGTGGAGAAACGATTCAGAACCGGGTCAAAAGTGTTGAGATTCAAGAAAATTTCAGAAGACAATATCAACATACGCCGGAAGAGTGGAGGGTGACTGGTGTAACCCTCTTGCATGCGTTGCAACGGCTAGCCAGCATTCTCATACTGGGAGAAAGCACCCTCTGAATGTACACTGAGAATTTTGAGCAAAAGGACAATTGGATCTATTCCGGAGACAATATCAAGTTCATGATTGAATTGATGTTCTATTTCTATTGTTGATTTGATCATTCGATATCATTCCATGTTTCTTGCTGCCCTTGCAACCACGAGGTTGTATGATGCTCTTGACACCCTCGCGTGTTGGTAATCTCTTGATCAGTTCGTAGTTTGCATCTCCCACGCATCTCCTATCGGGAAGAATCGGAAGACTCGGAAGCTGGTCGCAGGAAGCAAGATTCAGCAGCTTTTAGTCAACTATCATGAATTGATCCATGAAATATCATGGAATTTTCCATTTATAGTTGATTTCCCCTGCTATAAACCTCCATTGATAGTGGATTTCCAGTTGCCATGTGTAACTAACCCGAGATCTTCAGGTGGAGCTGCACCAGACTCTGGCAGCTGTCATGTCCCTAGTAAAGTTGGGGAAACCCAGTGGGATCGCGTTTTCGGCTCCGGGATTGGGAAAATCCAAACAAAATGCGTCCAATCGTTACAGTACCTGGTACTTAGTTCCATGGCTTAGGCTCGAAAATCACCCAGAAATATCTCTAGTTCGATGATTTTTCGCAGCTCTCAAGCTCCGTTTTTGACGGGGATTTCTCAGCACTTTGGTGAATCAAACCAGGCCAAAAAAACCTGGTTTATAGATCCCAGACCCTCCAGCCAGGTTTGGGGCAAATTATTTGTTAAATACCCTCCGGTAAACTAACATAACCATGGAAAACCACCATTTTTTATGGGTAAATCCACTATTTCTATGGCCATTTTCAATAGCTATGTTAGTTTACCAGAGGGTACTTCGTTTTGAACATATTAAGATATCTAAAGATAGCTATGTTTCTAACATTTTGAACCAGACCTACAAAGCTATTCGGCTCGCGATTAGGCAAAAAACACCACCCCGCCAACCAGGACTCAGTAGAATCCCGAATAGATCCAAATGGTCAGAGAGAATCCGGGAGATTTTGATTGACTTGCCGGGTTGATGGTTGATTGGTGGTTAATTGGTGGTTGATTGATGGTCGGTAGCAGTGAAATCTCCGGACAATTCTATCAACGGAAGCTTCTCTTTCTTGGTCATACTGCCCACACAGTTTGGCTAGGCTTCTGCACATGGACAAAGGAAAACATGCTTATCAATGCTTATCATGCTTCATGTATGCACTCTCGAAGTATCCATAGTATCCATCCACATTTGTATGTGTCAAATGTATGACATTGTAAGACCCCGCAGCGCACGGACTTGAAGCCAAGCCCCAGGCCCAACAATCTGATTGAGGCGGGGCGTTTTTGTTTCATTTCCAACGGAAAGCGAAGCCGGAAAATGCCGGAAACAACTTAGTTTAGTGTTGGTTGATTTTGATTTTTTGGATGTTCCATGATTTGTGCTATCTTCAGTAAAAGAAAAGATCCACAGGTTGGGTAATCTGATACGTTTGAGTTTCTGGATGTCCCTTTTGAACCTCCAAGACTACCCTGAAAAGATACAAAAGTTAACGACAGGGTTTATTGCAGAACACATCCCGAGAGTTAGGGTCAGTGACATGTCCATCTCATCAATTTTGAAATAATTTCATTATTCATATACCCCCAAGTCTTGGAAGCACCGAGTAAACATATCATCATCTCACGCGTTGCCATTGTTGGTGTGTTGGTTTCCCGCCGGGCCTCCGACCTGATTCAAGAAGTGACCAGCTGGGGATAAGCCAAGATACTGCAGATACTGGGGACCCAACTAAGTGTCAGTGAGTTGGTGAAATTTGTAGATTTACTTGGCCATCAATGACGAAAAGAATGATGAACATGTGACTCAACACAGGATTCTAGTGTATAAGATTGTATAAGCATAACCTCTAAATATCCCTGTATGTTTGGACCAACCCACCTAGCAAAAATGATTATTGGGAATGAAACATAGCTTAGGCTGGGAAATTCCCGAAGTAGTTCAATGATTCCCCTATATGTTCCATTTTCATCCATGAAATGCTAATTTCCCAGCTTTGAACCTCCATTTTTCGTGGATTACCAGAGGGACCACCCACCGTGCCAGATCTTGAGCCGAGTGCCACCGGGCCATTTGCGAGCAGCCAGGGCACCCCAGCAGCTTGATTAATAGTCATCCTGGAGTAGATAGAATGTGGACATGTCAAACAATGTTCACAGAACTGTTTTTTTTTTTTACATCATACTCTATCTACTTTGGGATGGCTGTATATTAATATATATATATATAATGTTAAATATACATATGTATTATAAGTAAACATGTAGATAAGATATGCATTATGGTTACATTGGATAACAATCCCGTTTTGGTGTTTGTTACCCAATCACACTTGAACCACTGCCATTTTGCCAGAACCTCCGAGTTTCAATGTCACTTATGGTCCCAAGTCACCAGTTGGCCTAGAAAACCGTATGTTTCATGACGTAATTCTTCTTTGGTTGGTGAAAAAACCCTAAAAATCCTATTGTTTGATGCTTATATAAATCCGCTGAACAAATCCCAGGGAATTCGCTGGCAGTTTTCATTTTTGATCCCGCTGTGTCCATCCCTAGGTCTGTAAAGCATCGCCCGAGTCGATGGTCCAGTTGCTCTCCCATACGGAACCTGACAAGGCTTGGCCGGGGGCATGTCAACGTGGTACATGTGGCATCATGTGGCTGTGTCTGAAAATGGGGCATACCACCGGAACATGGTAATTGTTATATTGAAAATGAAGAAAACCTTTGATTAACCAGTGGATTGCGGGCGGGTATGCATTTTTAGACAAACCCAGGTACTCATGGTTATTTTGTAAGGAATTTCATCATGCAATATGGGTTTTAACTAGCAAACGTGTGGGGATATCATTGATACATGATGGTTGGAAGCCCCAAAATAGGTTTCTGCTGATTTTTTTCAGGAATTCTTGTGGATTCATGTTGACTTCGTAATCCCTTCCCCCACCAATATCAGATACCCCGCAAAAGGAAACCAAGGAAACCATGGTCTATGGTGGAACATATAGGATGCAATCAGTTCATTGATTTGGGCCCCAAAATGGGTGTCTGACGTCATGGGGAAGGGCCTGGAAGGGATTACAAGCTATCGTTGGGAAGGGTGAAAAGCGTGGGTTTCAAGGATGGCTTGCTTACGAAAGATCATCAAGGTACTGAAAATCCGTGTTAAGCAACTGCTGGGGATGACGGTGAAGTGAGCACTCACTTGTTCCACGTTGATGTTTCTGAACTCATTCTCAGGACGATTCCTATTCTTGACTGGACTGCATTGTACCCAACGACAAAGGGGGCATTGCCGCTCATTTTTATGGAATGTCATGTCCCAATCATAACTTGACACATCTCCATTTGAACCTGGAATTGGGTACATAAAGGCCTCTATAATCCTCTATATATAATTATATATATATATATATTCGATATGTACGCATAGATGACCACTTTCATGGATGCATCCCATCTATCTTTACAGTTGTTTATCCTAAATTTCAGTGATGAAACAAGCCCATGACCTAGACATACCTAGACCTATTTTGGCCAAGGCGGCCAAGTCTGGGTCGCAGTTTTCCCATGAGGTTCGTGAGATGGTCATTCCGATGCTTCTTGAGCACGATCTCTTAGCCGGAGGGACCTGGGACCCCCTCCAGAGGCGGTCTGAAAATGGAGGATTTATCGCCATTTTCTGGTTTAATAGAACGCTTAATCGGATAGTGATGATTAACGAAGAGTGGATTTTTGTTTCTTGTAAATCTAAATGTTACCCTCTGGTAAATTAACATAGCTATGGAAAATGGCCATTTTTAATGGGACAATCCACTATAAATGGCCATTTTCAATAGCTACGTTAAATTACCAGAGGGTATGTTTTAGACCCAGTCCAAACACAGGTTCAGAAAGGGCCACAAAGATGCCACAAGAGGTTTGGTTTTAAGTGGTGAAAACACCAAGGTTTGGATGAGATATTTATGGCATTTAGAAAACAAAGGTAGGAAATTCGAGGAATAATAGTTTTTCACCCCCCCCAGCCTGGACATTTTTTCAATAGGCTATGGGATATTAAAAACTGTAGGATTAAAATGGATTAATAGTAGGGGAATACAGTAAGGATTGCAGATACTTTGTACCAGGAACTGGCCCAGTCTCATGCAGCCTTCCACTTCGAGGCCCCAAACCGTCATCGATGGGAGCCTGGTGCCCGTGCTGGTGGGGAAACCCGAGCTGGAAATGATCCTATTTAAGTGGAGAATCATCCCCAATGATCCAGATTGGATCTGGGAAAGCTGGCAGATTTAGGAAGGGAGGAGCTCCATGTTCGTAGATTCATGCGAATGGTTGTAATCTGTAGTCTTACGACAGACGTGGATGCTGGGAAAATTTACCGGCTATAGCTATTTACTTATCAAAACCATGTGGTTTCCTATATTCTTTCCGTCAAATCAATTCAATGATTTTAGGAGCAAAACTCAAACCTACACCCGTTGTCGCATCGGTTGAAACTCTGATCAGTCGTACCACAGTTGGTGCCAAAGCCTTAGAAGAAACCCAGCTGACTTAAACCATATTAAAGTCATCGGCTTTGTGGATGCTTATATCCAGTATCCGTATAATAATGGAACTATAGTATATGTATCATATATATAATATAAACATAGACACTACATATAGTATATAATACATAGTATATATAAATATATACTAATATATATCTATATTCATAATATTTTATCATCATCCCCAGCCTCCAGTCCATCCACCATCTCCGCGCAAAAACCCTAGGCCAAAGTTCAGGACCCCACCCGCTTGGCGAAGATCATTAATTTGGTGGACAAGGAGGCGTTGGCTAAAGATCTTTGAACTGTTTTTTGCTGCCTCAGAGGAGCACTTCAAGATATGGAATGATACGGAGGTTGATCGTAGAATAGTTGACTGCTTGTAAATGTTGGTTGCTTTATATGATATGTTGATTATAGTTAAATATGTATATATATAACATATAACCTATAATGTATGATATATTTAATATATACTATATAATATATAACATATATAATATACAAATAAGATATATAATATATAATATATAATATATAATATATAATTTATAACATATGACATATGATATATAATATATAATATACAGTATATAATATACAATATGTAATATATAATATATAACATATATAATATATAGTATATAATATATAATATATAATATATAGTATATAATATAATATATAATATATAACATATAACATATAATATATAATATATAATATACAACATATAATATATAATATATAATATATAACATATAATATATAATATATAATATAATAACATA
>Ga0126342_10012695_pt1 | contig 14994 bp, 12 predicted proteins | sample Cyp1metagenome_FD_92528 | JGI IMG/M metagenome (GOLD analysis project Ga0126342, IMG submission 92528) | Coral microbial communities from Lord Howe Island, Old Settlement Bay, Australia - Cyphastrea 1 metagenome | ecosystem: Host-associated > Invertebrates > Cnidaria > Coral ...
CTATATTATATAGTATATATTATATATTATATTTTCTATACTATATATTATATATTCTATAATATTTATTGTATATTATTTATTATATATCATAATGTATATATTTGTATATATATATTAATATATTATATATCATATATTTTTTATAATAGTGTATTTTATATATAGTATATATATATTATATATATACATATTATTTTATATAATATGTATGTTATATTACATATGTATGTATATATATATATTAATTTATCTCCTAGCTCCACCGCTGCGCCGCTACAAGGTCAAAGGCGGACTGCCCGTTGATTGCATGTAGTGCAGGTGGGGGATGGACCGGGGCTGGTATATAATGGAGAATCCGAAAATAAAATGGATGATATGAGGGTTTCCATAAATTGGTTTACCCAAAATAGATGGTTATAAGGGAAAATCCTACTAACATGATGATTTGGAGGTACCCCTATTTTAGGAAACCTGCAAATTTATCTTCATATCCCTGTTACCCCGATGGCATCGATGGAATCTATGGATCTATCAAACCCAGCATTCAGATGCAGATCTTTGCAGCTTCCCTGGCCTCCTGCTCACCAGGCTTTACTGAACTTACAGGCTATTCTGCCAGGGGCTCAGTGGGATGTTTTTGATACTGGCTTTGCCTAGAAATGCAGCCTTCAGCCCCTGAAAATTGCAAATTGTCATTGGGGAAATGCGGTTTTACAGTGATCGCATCACGATATCGCTCGTTTCCATCATGCATTCCCAAATGTATTTTCCCATATATGTGAAACAGAAACATTTACGGTGAATTATACTCAAATATATACATCATTTATATGTATGTTATGTTCAGCCATAGTTGGGAGAATGGTCCCCAAATGCATTTTTTTGTTATTTTCGGGTGGATGGGTTGGAAGCGAAATCCGCTGCTATCCGCCGCTCAGGTGCAGGAAATCGTAGGACGTAACTGCCGCTTCTTGCTGAATGGTGTGCCTTCCAACCTGATAGACGTTGGTGACTCAGATCCCAAGTTCCGGCTTCGGATGATGTGGCACCATACCCTGGACTTCATATGAACATATCTCTATATACAGTACATCATAGGCGTATATTATAAATATATCATATATTGTATATATACATATATGAAACTAGCTGGTAGTTATAGATGTTCATCCTCCCACAGGATATCAGCTGCTGGGTTGATGAGAGGGGTGCGGAAAACCATCGCCACCCGCCATGTTGATGCCCCCTTTGTGGCATCAACATGGGTGAAGGCTGAAGATTTTACTGTTTATATCTTATATTTGCTTATCTAATCTGTTGTAACTTTGAGTGGTTTGCAGTTTTTTAACCCTTTTCATTTCTACCCCCCTGTTTGGGGTGACGATCCCAGTGTTTCCAAAAGATATATGTATATTATCCAAAAGGGACAGGTTGAAACATGTTGAAGCTCAAAGTTTTTCTCCCCAAGAGTGGGCTATCTAAGATCAGCAAATTGCGATCCTCAACTTGACCAGGAACTTGAAACTCCACCTTGGACCAACCAAATGCAAGCAAATACACCATACCTGGGTCACATATATATATATAGATCTATGATGTGTTTTGAAATTAGAATAATATATATATATATATATAACTATATAATATGTATATGTATATAATATATATATATATATGTGTGTCTATGTATATATATATATATATATGTATATGTATGTGCATGTGTGTGTGCATGTGGATGTGTATGTGTATGTATATGTGTATGTGTATGTGTATGTGCATGTATGTAAGGATTGTATGCCTGTATGTATATATGTAATATAACGCGATGTTAATGTTAATGTTAATAATGTAATGTAGTGTCACGGTAATGTGATATAATGTAATCCAAGTTTATATTAGGTTATGTTATGTCACATTATGTTATGCTATGTTATGTTATGTTATGTTATGTATATATATATATATATATATATGTATAATCATATGTAAATATATATTTATATATGTATGTAATGTAGGTAGTGTATGATATGCAATGTATGTAATGTGTAATGTAATCTAATGTAATGTAATGTAATGTAATGCAATGGTATGGTATGGTATGTACGTGTATATATATATATATGGGATGTGCAACTAAACAGTCCAAAACACGAATGTGAGCTTTGCCAGTGGCCATGGTCTGCTGGCGAGTTTTATGGCCTTTTCCCTCTGGATTTGATGATTTGGACCGGAAATCTAACCTGGCGAAAATCCTTCATGAGCTAGCCATGTTTGACTAGCAAAGGGTAGAAACGAACTCAATCATGGTCATCATCCGTTCCTTGATGAGGAATTTCCCCATTCTTATGGTGAAATCTTCATGTTTATTGTGACATTCCACGAATTTTGATGGTGACATCCCCATGGATCCAAAAATCCAAGGCTTCACGACTCCCACGCGACTCCCCGGCCCTAACTTAGGACACCACACGAGTGAAGTGCAGAGCGTTTTTCAGCCCAGTGATGAGATCGGGGGATCGGGGGCGCCATGGAACCTGGAAGAGAAAGCACATGGAGATTTCAGTGGAAAGACAGAAGTCCTATATTTGCTCCATGGTGCTGATTTTTTTTTGACCATACAATGTGGCCCCCCCAGTGATGTTTGTTGGTTTATAAACCCCATGAATACTTTAGTTATAAGTATAATAAACCATAGTTACTGGAGTTATAAACCAACTTAGCTATCTAGGGGGCCCCACATTGTAATATATATATATACATAACCATTATTTACCTATACAGCCTATGCAGCAGAAGGCAGCATCTAGCTTGCCATGGTCAACTGGAGATATCACAACGAAAATGACCAGTCTGATGGGTCCATTGGTAGATCGGCACACCCTGGATAACATCTTCCATAACCCATAGGATCCATGGTTCTGGTATATATGCAAACATGACTGGGGTATATTGATGGAATCCATGTCACCATATATAGCAGCACCATGGATCCGTCATGGGTAAAATGATCAGTATCAAAGGGGCTGTGCCATGCTGTGCCATTCTTGGTGGAGGTCTTCATGAAATTCGTTCAACGCCCCTGCTGCAAAGCTGGCCCAGTTGAGCAGTTTCGCCTCGCCCATTCGTAAACTAGTACTATTTAACAACTATGTCAAGCCAATTTTTAGAGGTTCAACATATGTTCTGGGTTTGTGGCAGATTTCAACTCGACGAAATCGACAACAATTGCTGCACCCCCACTGTCTCAGTCGTAAATTCACATTGTTCTCCGTGAAAAATCCTCCGTTTTGCTGGAAAGAGACCTGAACATTGGCAAACGATGAATCATGATCCATCTGTATCATCATTATCCATCTATATCATCTATATATATCATCTATATCATATATATATATATATATATCATCTATATCTATATCATCATGATCCATCATGATCCATCATGATCCATCATGATCCATCATGATCCATCATGTTTTTTTCAATCGTTTCTTCCCCCGAAGTTTGGAGTCGTCATTGACCTCTCCCAGGTTTTGCATGTCTTCAACGATGGGTGAAGAATACACAGGACAGGTCACAGTGACGAGTTGTGACACCTAGATAACTTATCGCCATGATCCGGGGTGAATCCATCATTGGAATTATATAGCTAAAAGGTAAACTAACATTTTTCTATGGAGCATATATATCTTAGATTATCTTAGTCTTAATTCAGCGCTTTTTATGGCAAAGTGTTAGTTTACTGGATGGTAACCTTCTGGTATTTCAAAGTGTGGTTCAATATTGATGCACATTGTTTATAATGCCCTATCTGGTTAATAAGCATAGGCCCACTTTCCGCGACTCCAAAAGGAATAGATTCGATGGTGATATGTTTTTTGGCGGTGTTTGCATCTTAGGAAGGATCAAGAGATGCTGAAATTCTGCTGGCTCTATCTAATTTGTATCCCTCCATAGCTGGTTGAGATTCGCCCTTCTACACGTGGTAAACGTGGCTGAGATTCGCACAACTATTTCCTGCCCTTGGTCAAACGGGGGTTGGATCCCCGAATCCTTGTTGAAAGAAAATTTGAGCGTCATAGACTCCCTGGTTGGTGGTTTGGAACCATGGAATTTTATGACTTTCCATATATTGGGAATGTCATCATCCCAACTGACGAAGTCATTCTTTTCAGAGGGGTAGGTCAACCACCAGCCAGTAATATCATTATTAACCATCGGTGACTTTTACCAGTCCTTTTTACCTCTCCATACCCCTCCATTCAACCAGTTTTCCGGTGAATGTATATATATATATATATATGTGTATATATATATATACACTGTATATTCCTTTTGTATCTGGTCTTAAAAAAGACTTCAATTTGAATCAGTCGCATCTTAAGCAGCTCAAGCAGTCATCGTCGCCGTCGCAGTCATCGGTTGCTGTAGGAGCATCAGAGAACCTGCCCGAAGGATTGCAAAAGTGCGGGCGCCCGGGCTGAGCGAATTCTGGTGACCTGGCCCTTGCCATGACTTGGCAAATTTCAGGTTTGTGAATGATCCCATGAACCTATGGAAGATCAGCGGTTTCTCCAAATGCAGGTAAATAAGTAGATAATATGTATTCATATGTAATCACATATATATATACACATACTATATTATAAATAAAATGCAGTAAAATATATCATATCCTGACATATCATATATATGTCATATACTTATAGAATAGAAGAAGTTCAGTTCTCCGATGACTTGCGCCAGGCCTTGGGTCGAATTGCCCAAGGGTGAGATGATTTGTGCAGCGGGGCCCGGGATAGTGCAGCTGTATGGATTCAGATGGATTTCGTGGGTTTGATCAGCTGATGTTCCTGATGTTTCTGTCCCGAAAAAATGGGACCAACCCAGTCCAACTGGGTCCGACTGGGTCCAACTGGGGGGAAAGAATCTTCAAAGCTCAAGTTCCGTTGCTTCACAAGTACTTCAACATCGAACTGAGTCGAAGCTCTATAGTTTCTTAGCTTCATGTCATAGTATGTCCAGAATTTGGGGATATCATTTAGTTCCTTGATCTTCTTTCTCATTCCAACCTTCATTTAGTTCAGGCATTTCCAGCTAGCCATGCTTGATGAGACCAGAGAATACCCCTCAAAGTAGCCAATTTTCGAACATCCACCATTTCCCCCCTGGTAAACTAACATAACTATGGAACATCACCATGTTTCATGGGAAAACTCACTATTTCTATGGCTATTTTCAATAGCAAACTGTTGGTCATTACCAGAGGGTAGATCCATTTTCCTATGGTTTTCCTATGGTTTTCCTATGACTTTCCCCCCGTTAACGCCATATTTGTTTCTAACATCGGTGGACCTAGTCGTCCGAGGTCCAGACCAACGCGCGAAAGTCAGGTGAACTCTTCAGGCTCCGTAGACTGGGGATATTACCATCTGGTAAACTAACATACAAGGTGGTGCCCCCAAGATAGCTAAGTTGGTTTATAACTCCAATAACTATGGTTTATGGTACTTATAACTATAGTTAATGGGGTCTATAAACCAACTTATAACTGGGGGGCCCCACCTTGTAGCTATAGAAAATGGCCCATTTATAGTTGGTTTACCATGGTTTACCTATATTTAGTCAGTAAAAATGGTGATTTTCCATAGTTATGCTAGTTGAAACAAGAGGGTACAATAGTATCTAATTGTATTCAAATGGAATATGATGGAAAACATGTAGAATACTATATGGAATGTGTACATTTCTTTCTGCTACATATGCATGTTATTACATGTTATTCCATCTATTTATTGGGTGTATATTATGTCAATGTACATTCGATGTTTGTTTAGTGATTGCACGGACCGCGCTTCCAAATCACCAACACTGATGCTTGGTGGAGCCAATGAACCCAACATCATTTGATATCAGATTGGCGAATCATATTGTTGCCTTTCAGCTACATGGGCATGGGAAGAGTCATTAATTATTCTAAACTGGGATGGTTTAGAAATACTATATATATAATATATATATGTATATATGTATGTATACATGACCAAAATGTTTGATTTCTTGGGCCGCAAAATGCGACCCATATCCCTATCCCCTATCTTGACAAATATCTACTGTAGGAAAGATCAACGTCACCGTGCTTAGGGCTGGGACAATTAGGGTCGCCATGTTCCATGCCTGCTTATAAGCCATACCTCAATTCCCTATCTGGATTGATTGGTCAACATTTTGCCATGTGCTGGTAACTGATGGGGCAATGGCACTTTTGCGGCCAGAAACATGTTCTACCTGAAGCAAGTAGAGTTGGATGAAGCGCAGTACATCCTCGGATTGCAGGTGCGATCTGGGTCCGGGGGTGCCATGATGGATTCATGATTCCACAGGAACAACACCAACCAACTGGGCCTTTGGAAGAGCTAATTCTCAATGTCATTGTGAGTCATTATGAGTCATTGTGAGTCATTATGAGTCATTATGAGTTATTTTTCCATATTTTTCCTCATCTCCCATGATTGTTCAAGAACTAGAACATATATCTGGGGAAATTTCATCACGACCTCACTGTTCTCCCTCACTGGAATCAATGGCCCTAAGAAATAGGTGAGTGAAATATGATGGCCTTTACCCAGATATATGTAATATATATCAAAACCTGATTAGTTTCATATCTGGTAGCTATGTTACATATATTATTCCATATAAGTTACCCAGATATATGTAACATATATCAAAAGTCTTCAAAACATCCATGGATCCCATGGATTTCCTTCTGCCCCGCGCTGCCCAAACTGCCCCGCGCTAAGTGTGGTCTCCCAGAAGAGTTTGACCTGGATGTGGACCTCGAGGATCTGGAGAAGAGGTGGCTGCTGATTGCTTTTGTGAAAGGTGTTGGACATAACAAAGGTTGATAAGATATATTAAGATATGATAAGATGATTTAACACGATCTAAGTGGTTGATAGCTGATTTTTTGTGAAAGATGTTGGAAATAATAAACGTTGATTGAAGATGATTTGAGACGATCTATACCCAGCTAAAATAGGGAAATGCAATCGATCTGCGGAACTGCAAACATCATTGGACAGAAAACTAAGAAGCAAACACCTACGAACAGCTTTGCAGAACCATTCATCAATGTCTGGGAAAAATGCGACCACAGCCTTGGCGCGGCTGGCGCGGCTGGCAGGTGTCATACTGCCTTTAACAAGCTCGAGGAGAATATGACCTTGGTGGAACAGGCTCCAGAACTTGGGTCTGTGGTGCAAAGTTGCAGATCCCGAAGTCCCAAGATCAAGTGAAAAGAGATGCCCAGCCATCAGGAATTGAAAGCTAATCCATCTGTGCAATGTTGACGCACTGAGCCTCCATGTTTCAACCAGTTCTCAGAGCTCAACAGATCCAGAACAGAAAACCTTTGGGATTACCCGACTGTGCAAGACTTTGGACTTTTGGTTGACAAAAACTGATTTGAACATGTTTTCTTTTTTAAGATGATTCAGTTGCCATGTTTGTTCACAGCAAGGTGGTACCAGATTGGGCAGTGTCGGTAATGATTCGAAACCACTGGTTTCAGCCGTTTGAGCCATGCCCCAAAATTGGCACTTACCCACAACTTAGATAGCTACCCACTACAGTTTCCAACAACTGAAAATTGCAACTTGGCCACTTGGGACCATGAATTCAGGACAGCCATGGCGCCTTCACCAAAAACATGAACTTTCTGTGCTTTATCATCCCCATCCATGGGAGAAGGGAATTTTCACACAGGGAGACCACAAAATCCAGCGGTGGATAAAATGATTTCCCCTCTGAAAATTTTGCCATATCCGGGAATACTACTTAAAGTATCATGCTTAATATCCTATCATATCCTATCTGAATTATCTGAAATTCCACACCCATTTGATATCCATTTTTGAATACGCAGTATATAATGTTATGTAATTCATATCCCCATAATAAATCAACATATATCCCCATTATATCACCATACATACATATAGAATATATATATATATATATATATATCCATATGTTTTTTTGGTTGTAGGTTATACGCTAGTATCATCTAATATCAATCATTGCAATGAAAAGTGGATAATATCTATTTCAATAAGAATTTACCACAATTTACCTATTCGGGCCTGGGCCCGAAATTTTCACTTCGTGCCTTTCGTGTTGGGTCGTCCCAGGTACTGGCACAGCAATTCTGGTGCGCCAGATTTGGGGAGTTTTACCAAGATTTTGATCTTGGGCTCTTTATGATTTATCTATAGGAATGGTAGGATTGGATGTGACATGTCGAGTGACTTTTCGACGAACGAACTTCGATCTGTTTGAATCTTTGGGGCTTGCTACAGAATCACAGTAGATGTTTGTACCCACTGATAATCGGCAAATCACTATATAACATGGTGGTTTCCCATTGCCAGAGTAGCAGTATTCTGGTGATTGTGCCAGGATTCATGCTTTTTCATGCTTTTTCGGCGAACGATTTCCCGGTAGAGGTGGAAACCAGCCCAGATTTACCAGTTTCTAGGTTTGGGAATTCTAGCAAGTTGCCTAGACCCTATAGAATCCTTCACACCACCTTGTGGTTTTAAACATTTTTTTTATTTTCCATAATATGTGGGATATTGTGGGATAATCCTTCCCATTGACTTTCATATTTTTCAGAAGGGTAGGTATACCACCAACCACACAGTGTTTTATACTTACCAACTGGTGCAGGATTCCGCAGCCATCCACAGTATGTCACCTCCCAAGAGGAAATCAGCTGGCGCTGGGGAGGTACTCGGCACCAATGCGGCGCCAACTTTGAGTACCGGACAGTGGAACGACCATTTTTCCCAACAGGAACCTTGGAATATCTAGGACTTTGCACTGATGTTTATGCGCTATGTGTTTTTTTTCTCCACGATGTCTCAATTTATTGATGTCCAATTGTGTTTTTCTTTTTTGGCTGTCCGTGATTTGGTGGATATCCAAGAGCCATGTGGAGCCAAGGAAACGCCCGAGGGTTGGACCAGCGTTGAGTGGCACCTTGGAGAAACACTGGAGGCTGAACTGTTCGGGTTCGGTGCTTTGTTCAGCGAGGCCAAAAACCCACGTTTTGCTTGGCAAATCTTATGGACAAACCAAGGCGGGGATCACTGCCATTTTCATGTTCAAATATGGAGGTATTTCTGTAGAAAGCAACAAAGATCACAGTGAGGTTGTTTAAGAAATTTACATGTTTATCGTTTTTTGAGAAATGATGTTGCCCATCCCCAGCCAATAAAATCATGATCAGTGACATTTAGTGACAGATGTTGTTCAGGGACCACCATCTACACACAGATGGGGGAGCCAACCATATGTATCGCTATGATTCGCTATGTCCTCGTTTTTGTTGGGTCGGTGTATCCGATAATCCCCGTTTCTTGATCGTTTTTGTTAGCAATAGGACACCACCGACTATATAACCAGCTTAGGATAAACCTGTTTGGGTATCCATGATTTGCCATGTTCCTCATACCTAGACCATCCTAGACCTCGTGACCGGTCACTGATATCTTCCAAGAATTGGTACATTTTTTTGGATCCGGACTCCCCAAAAAAATATCGTGAATTGTAAACAACATATGGGGGTTTCCTAAAATAGGGCTACCCCTATTCGTCATCCGTTTTAGATTGGTTTATTTTCCATGAAATAAACCATCTATCCACCATGACTTTGGAAACCCCTGCAGCGAAGCGAGGCAACCGCAGCAGCATTGACATCCCGATGCATTTTCGTGCTGTGGTAACGCCAGAAAACGCGCCCACTTTGCCAGGCCAAGACCGGCCAAGGGCGTGGCCATTTGGACAGCCAATTTCCAAGAGTTAACAGGTGTCAATTTTTCCTCAAAAAATGAAAGAGAAGTGAAAGTGAAGACTTCCAGCAAATTTCCAAACAAACATCTCCTAAAATGCTGGCTAAACAGTTGCGATCCAATTCAAGTGGTGTGTTTGTTTGAGGAAATCTGAGGAAACCTGTTGGAAACATGGACCTGCGCGGATTCGAAAGACGCTAGGGTGATAGGCAAAAAACACCACGTTGATTGATTAATATTGATTAAATTCATGGAATTTCGTGGGCCCCATGAAATGGAGGATCATTGAAACCAATTGAAGCCATCCGAATTTTCTCTTGTTTTTTGTTCCCAAGGACTTTGATGAATCGAGCTTGGGTAGATTGACTTTTTCTGTTTTCAGCGCAGGACGTATGTTTCCCGCACCCAGGGTTGTCCTGGAAAGCAAGTGGCGAAACGGAAGCACAGGGCCTGGGGGATCCCCTCATGATTGGAGAAACCCCTCAGAATTGTACGCTGAATTGTACGTTGACTTGTCGTGTTCAGGCTGGAGACCAGACCCAGAAATCCAATGATATATACACATATTGTTAGGATATAATATGTCTATATATATATATATATATACGTATATCTATTGGGATAATCTTTTTCAGACGTCAATTTCAGAGTACTCAGAGTTGAACCTGGCCTCACCATCAATGGCCGCTTGCTCCATCTGCCATGTTTGCCACTTGCGCACAGATTGTGAGGAATCCACACAATGTCAACATCGTCTGAAGTTTGATCCCTGAACGCTTCATGCAACATGAGTCAACAGTTGAAGAGTTTTGGTGCCTCAAAATCATATAGCCAACAACCAAAAAAGCTAGATTGTTTCAGGATTCAACAACTGGCTAGTTGCTTGGGGGCCTATTGGGTACCCCAAGTTGCAAGCGTTTCGTCAGGTTGAAGACTTGCGCCAGATCTATGAATGTTCACCTCTGGCTAAAAGTCCATGGTTTTACATGGGCTTTACAAGGTTTGATATCATACATTACACATCAAAAAACACATTACACGCTATAGACTATAGATTCGGATGTGCCATTCTTGTAACAGCCAAACAATGGATTTCCACATATCAGAGAAGCAAAATGAAGCACCAGGAAAATAGCCCAGAATGACATTAACTTTTCGGAGCCTGGGTAAGAAAATTCATCGTTCCATTTGGTGTTTTCCAACCCTTTAGGTCTTGGTCCTCTTTTCCTTGACATTTGTTTTATCAGGTGGCTTGGAGTTGGTGTCCAGCTCATCTTTCTTTCCATTGTTCTCCCTCCAAGAATCCTACCATCACATGTCATTCTCTGAGGTGCTGTCCTGTCTCCAATTCTGTCTCATTGGTCTCCCCCCCAAAGTTTCCAGACTGGGAACCCCTATGCTGCTTTGACATCCCATTGCTTTGGCATCCCATTGAATCATTGCTTAGCATAAATTATACCACAAGCAGTGAACCTTTCTTGTTTGATACAGTATTGGCAGCATCGGCAAATGGAATTTGAAACATGATATCAATGATATGATAATAATATGATTCACATGTTTGTATCATTTTTCAATTGACACAGTAAATCATGACTCATGACCAATAATATTAATACGACATGTGAAATAGGTTGTGTTGCGTGATCATTTGAATTCAACAATGATTTGGGCCATGGGCCGCATGGATATGATTCTATGATATGTTGCGGTCGGTCACCCGGTATGGTCGACCATGCAAAATCCTAAACCCAAAACCCTAAACTCATGCCAGTAAATCGGGCATAGTTTAATGTTGATCGATGCAACAATGCAAAGTAAAAATCCAAAAAAAAAACACAAGGAGAGGCCACAAACGGAGCACCAGCAGAGGCACCAGAAAGGACCAAAAAGAGCACCACGAGAGGTGCCGAAAAACACCTTTGGGAGACAGCCTGTCCACGACAAAGTTGGCCAATTTCGGGTGTCCTTGCCGCCGTGTGCGCTTTGCAAAAAAAAAACAATCAGAGACCACAAAAGGAGCACCAGAGAGACCAGAGGTTTTGCCAAAACGGGGCACCAGCAAGTCCAATCAGAGAGCACAAATGAAGCACCAGAAAGTACAATCAGAGACCACAAACAGAGCACCAGAAAAACAGCAAAAACATGTGTCTTTTCTAGTGATTTCCATTTTCTATTTTTTGGTGTGGCCAGCACACCCAGCCAGCCAGGGGAGGCGCCAGCATCATATAAACTCCGTATTTGGTATTCGTAGGGGCATGATGATTCAAACACTGCTTCTTAGTCTTGGAACAAAAAAGTTCGAAAATTCAATGTATCAAACAGCAAGCGCAGTCGTTTTTTGTTGCGCAGCTAATTTCAGCTGCAATTGGCAATTGCTTGCAAAACTTTGATTTGGAGCAGGCAGGAAGTGAAAACTGCTGGAGCAAAAAAAATTGATTTATTATTTCAAAGTTGCAGTTATGATTCATCTGTCTCTTCTTCTGTATTTTCATCAAGCACACAATAGTAAGACGGTAAAAACACATGAAACCAAAAATCCAGACAGTAACAGCTTTCATGCCATCCAGCCCGCTCTGAAGTGGTTGGATGAAGCATCTAAATAGGGATGGCACGCTGCAGCTTCCGCAGGGGTAGTGGAAAAAAAATCTGATTTGAACATGGCTATATGTTGTGACTTCCTACCAGAGATAAACCCAATTTTGGAGCATTTTTGTGGTGCTCCGTTTGTGCTGCGCAGTCGTGGTCCCTGTTACAGCCCCGGGGCCTATCCGAAACTATAGATATTACACCATAGATTCCGAGAAAAAGTCGTGATATTTTCGCATCGGGCCACCAAGATATACCAAGATCACCAACCTTCCAACATGGTAGGAGGGAGTGCTTCGAAGCTATGGCTATCCCTATTTTCCATGGGGAGCCACTGGGAGCTACGAGCGGAGTTTCAGAGCTACAGTACATGAGATGTTTAGATATATAATATGTTACTATGTATATAATATATTATAATATATGTTATTATATGTTGCTATATATATATATATATATGTTACATATGTTTAGATGACAACATCATCAATGGAGCATTCACAAGGCGATGGTATTCACGAGACAGGGATCCAGACTTTTTCGCGGCTGGAAACGAATTATGTCTTCCAGCTCCGCACATCTCGCTGGACGGAAACGTTGGCTCGTAGTGAGTGGCCACTAAGAATTGGTGTTGAGGTTTGCTGTTCCCTTTGGGGAAGTAGCGGCATCTTTCGTTGAAAAAGGCATTACGATTCTAGAATGAGACCATAAAAATATCTTGGATATGACATGGATACAGTATGATACAGTAGTTACATGTAATGCATAGAACCAGGGTGATGGAAGCACAGTCATCATGTCATGAATTGTGGGGATAGTATATAAACAAGACCAACGCAGTCCGGGTAATGTGTTGCAGTGGGCCACCGCAGCATCCAGCTGCTATGGTGTTGATAGGGGATGAATTCTCCGCTGAAAAAAAACAACATAGAACAGCCTGCCGGGCAGAGAATTTTTTTAGCAGCATGGAATACCCTCTGGTAAACTAACATAACTATTGAAAATGGCCATTTATCTATAGTGAATTTTCCCATTCAACATGGTGATTTTCCAGTTCGTTATGTAAACGTTTGCCAGAGTTTGAGAGCTTAAACATCAAAACAACTGCAATTAGGAAGTCCTTGGTCCATATTACTACATCAACCTGGTTTGACAACGAATGTATTGGAATGTATTGGAGAGTATTGGTATGTATGTAGTTCCAAACCTAATATGGCATTTAGATGAATCTAGCATAATTTTCCTCTTTTGAGCTGGAGTTTGTTCTCCGGCCACACCAATTGGCCACTCAACTCTCACGTATTATTGACGTCTCAAAAAGTAGGGGGTCCTTGTCGCTTTGGGCCGGCGGACCCCTCCCGTTCGACGTCGCAGTGCATTTCGAATCACACAACTTGCTCAGTCTTCAAGCCAAAAAGAACGGATTTCGGCAGAGAGGTGGCTCTAGGTGGTTGACTTGGCAAGACCGCTATGGCCTTGCCTGAAAATACCTTACCTCCCACTAATGGATTATATCATAAGACGGATATTAACATTTGACGCTTTGCGGCAATCTATGATAATCCCAATGTTTTATGTTTTTCGGACAAAACCACATGTTCACCCAGACCAAAGAACTTTCTCTGAGGCACTGCAGCAGATGAAACGGACCAGTCATAGGGCAGGCTATTTTCGCACAGTTTCCCATGCTCGGCAGGTGCATCCTACTTTTTGCAACTTCTTCGCACGTCAACATATACTGATTGCAAAATATGTTTTGAAGAAGATCATGGAGGCATATTATACGGCATATTTATCATCCAACAACAAAACATTGGACGAATACCCCGGTGTCATTATGTAGTATCCGATTCCGTTGCTGTGTTGCTCATCACAGTGCCCGAGCGGCACTGGGCAGCATGCGGCCGATAAATGGGGCATGACCCACTCATTTCATAGGTTGAAAACAGTCAAGTTGAGGAATCAGCCATCACAAGCCTAGTCCAAAAAGATGGAATTGGGAAGAGAAGCAACAATACATCAGGTGTTGTAATGAGGGGACACAGTTCGTTGCAGCCAGGATATTTTGGATGGTGAAATTGGAACCATCCAGTGGCAGACCATCGAGTTCAAGTTCCATCCATTTCGTGGCATAAACTTGACACAACTTGACAAAAAGAACGGGTTTTCTCGCGAAAAAGTCACGGCTCGCGGTCACGACGACGTCGCGATGCCTAAAGGCAAGGCCGCCAAATCAGGAACAGGCCGGGCCGGGGCATGTTAGTAAAGCTTGGTGCAGGGTAGATGCTGACAGGTTGCTCGGGCACTCGCGTTGCGAGCACTCACGTGCTGCAACTTACGTGCTGCAACTTATGCCAATGCATTTTTCATGGACAGAAGTACGTCATTGGGTTTTTTTGAGTGAGAGGCATGTCGATGTTTTTTTTGGTGAATCAAAAATGCATTGGCATATTAGCTAAGATCAAGTAAGCCCTTTAAGGACTTTGGATAAAGTAAAAACCCTAGATATGTGGAGGAGTGAAAAAGGCCTTGTCTCTTGCAC
>Ga0126342_10012696_pt1 | contig 14994 bp, 14 predicted proteins | sample Cyp1metagenome_FD_92528 | JGI IMG/M metagenome (GOLD analysis project Ga0126342, IMG submission 92528) | Coral microbial communities from Lord Howe Island, Old Settlement Bay, Australia - Cyphastrea 1 metagenome | ecosystem: Host-associated > Invertebrates > Cnidaria > Coral ...
TAAAAATTAAATTTTAAAATAAATCTTATTAATAAATTTAAAATTTTAATAACATAAATTTATTTATTTAATTTTTTAAATATTAATATATTTATAAATTAAATTAAATTAATTTCTGAATTTTATTTATTCCATTAAAAAATATAAAATATGTAATATTTAATAAATAATAAATATGTATTATAAATTTATATTTACCAAGAAAAAAAATATATTTAATTCGTAATAAAAATTATTTCATAATAATTTAATTAAATTTCAAAAAAAATATGTAGAAATTAATTTAAAATTTTTAAAGGTTTCAAATCTAAAATGGTAATTTCAAAATTAAATAATATATAAAAAATTATTTATGTTTAACATTGTTTATTTATTTATAATATATTTATATATTTCGTTTATTTAGGGCATCTTTATATAATTTATTTAAATTATATTCAATATTTTGGTAGAAATATATCGTTATTGGCATTAGTGATGTTATTTGTAATTATTAATATATAACAATTGTTTTCGCAAATATAGGGCTAAATTTAAATTTATTTAGCTCCAGAACTAGGTAATTTATGGTAGGTATTTAATTGAGATAAAATATTGTCTGCCCAGGTCTTGTAATAATATCAAGTATTCTGCCAAGAAGTTCTTAAAGTCCAATTTTGAATGTATCCAATTTCTTGCTTAAAGATTGGGTTGTTTTTTGCCTCTCCTTGCGGAGGCAATTGCCTGTTTGTTCCTGTTTGAGTAACACAACTCAACTCTCCTCATGGCCCAGCGCATAGTGAGAAACCATAGTTGTAGTGGTCACCTTACCCACAATTGCTGTGCAGTGTAGTTGTAATTGTAATTGTAGTGTAGCGGAGTTGTAGTTGTAGCGTGGTATAATTAATGTAGTATAGTTGCAGTTGCAGTAGTAGCCGTGGCGAAGTGTATTAGTGTAGTGTAGTTTATTGTAGTGTTGTTTATTGTAGTGTAGCATAGTGTAATGTATTCTAGTGTAGTGTAATTCAGTTGTAGCTGTAGGTGTAGTTGTAGCGTAGCGTAATTAGTGTAGTGTAGCGCAAAACAATGTAGTATAGTTGCAGTTGTTGTTGTTGTATTGTAGTGTGGTGTAATTAGTGTAGCGTAGTGTTGTGTAATGTAGTGTAGTTGTAGTTGTAGCTGTTGTAGTAATTGCAGCGTAGTGTAGTGTAATTAGCGTAGTGTAGTGCAAGGTATCGCAGTTGTATTTGTAGTGTTTAGTTGTTTATCTGTCTACTGTCTATATCTGTCTGTCTATTTATCTATTCTCTATCTCTCTATCTATCTGCAAGCTTAAAAACGCAGCAATTCTGCGAGATTTCCTCAGTCCTCAATGTTTGAACTTGACAACGTCAAAAACGAAGGAATTCTGCAAGACTTCCTCAATAAGTTGACAACATCAAAAATCAAAACGAAGCAAATCTGCAAAACTTCCTTCGAAAATAGAAAGTTGACTGCAGAGCTGACGGCCTCGTGCCAATGCATTTTGCGATTTTTCCGCTCCGTCTGCCTAAAGTACTGCGCCTGCCACGAAAAAGTGAGGCCAGGTCATACGAAGTGTTGCACGTGTCACGAAAAATCATCTTATCAAACTTGAAGATTTGATGCACCAAAATGCAACCATCAGCGCCCAGACCTCCTAACATCTCTGAAAAACATGTCTCTTGTACTGCGCCTGCCACGCGACATGCATCCTCTTCAAATGTCCCACACCTGCCAACATTCTTGAAACTGCTACAAACCCTCATGTTTTTCTCCCTCGGGAAGGTGCAGAAATGTGCAGAATCCCCTTGCGCCTGCCACGCAAAACCACATCCTAACCTGAAAAGGTGCTCCGGGACTGCCACTTTTTTTGACCCACTCCTTCAAAAATTATTCCAAAAACACTGCTCCAACCCCCTTTCGGTCCATCAGTGGATTCGCTCTGCCATCCATGATTCACAACAACCAACCTCTCCTATGGGCTTCCTATCTTTGAAACTTCCGCCACCGCCTTGTGCCGTACTACTGGTATATTTGACTGAAAGAAAGTCTTAGAAATCCTCCGTAACTGAATGTCGCAGGCTACCTGCGGCTTCCGCATGCCTTGCATTTTTTTAAATTTTGACGTTCAAAAACGTCAAGAATTACCAGCAAGACTCCGCAAACAAGTGTCAAACTCCCGAGAAACCCGAAAAGTCATACCATTGAATTTTCCAGGACCCACCTGATCACATCATTGGCTGCAAACGTATGACACATGCAAGGTCACTGAGAAATGCCTTGAAACTTCTGAAATTCTGAACTTACTAGAAAGCAAGAACCACTAGAAATGTTTAAAAGGGCGCTCCAAGAATTTAATAATACGATTTCTATATTTCTACAATATTGTTTACCTGCGTTGCTGATTCAAACTCAAATGTATATTTGATTTTCCTGTAGGTCGGGCAATATCATGTAATATCCGCTGATTGTATCTGCAAAAGACTTGTTTGGGATGATTTGTGGTTTTGGGCCCTTGCCCTCACCACCTCGGAAGCGCAAAACACACGTGTTGAATCATTTTGATACATTATTTAAGAGTTCCGAGATTACAGTACATCCAACGCAAACAGGAATTCAGATTGCAAACATTTCAATCATCCCGGAAAAACAATGTTCCGGTCGCTGCTCCATTGGAGGGGACCTGCAAAACACGGGGGAGACATGCTCATGGCCACCTGTGTGACCTGTAGCTCCCCGGAAAGTGGTATACTCTGCGGAAATCTTGGGACTACCAAAGCTCATCACCTCTGGCTCTAAGACTGCTGTGCAAACACAGCGGGGCATTGGCCACTGTTACTCTGGGCATTTCTTGTCTAGCTAAAATACAGGGCATTTCAAGGTGCTCCAGCCTTTGCTGATCTGATGCCGATTTGCAAGGAATGCCAAAACAAAAGATCCAAGTAGCCAGTGAAGCAATGACTGGCGAGGAAATAAACATCTCCATGCGGCAGCTGTTGAGTGGCTCCAACTTTCCCCAGTCAGTCAGCAAGTCTGAAAAAAATCCAAAGCTGAAACGTTAAGAACAAGTTCTGCGGTATTCTGTGGCCAATGCACCCGCGTCACAAGATTTATACATCAAGGCGCATGCTTCTGAAAGCATTGCCCAGGGCCCGGCTATCCAAGCTTTGGTGGCTCCCCACTCAGCAACGCTTGCAGTGGCAAGCGCGGCAAGCAAAAGCAGGGAGTAGCATTCAGGAGGTTGCGGCGGAGTCGCAATGCAAAGCGCGTCAAGAGTGGTGTCTTCAAATGGAAAAGCTCACCATCCATCTCCATCTGTCGGATTTGAGCCACGTCCTAGTAGGCGGGAACAGCTAGCTAATGGTGATATGAGGGAAATGCTTTTTTGGTGCAACAGTAAAATCAATCAATGCAAATGGATTTCAACAACTTAGATGCTTAAAGGCTAGGGAACTGGCATCGGCATGTATCGGCAACCTTTCCAAAGCAATAGATCTGCAGCGTCCAAACCAGGAATGCCTCCACCATTCAGCAAGCATTCCACAGGATCAATTCTGCATTTGTTTTAGGTTATTTGCATGTTAATTACATGCTGCATGCTGCTTACTAGCAGGTTCTCGTGGTTTTTCCTCCCCATTTTCCCATTGAAACTTGGCCCATCTTGGCCTAGGCCTAGGCCAGATAGCCGAGGGTCTGCTGCCAGACATTTCGGATCTCCGTGGATCAGAACCGCCATGCCGGTGACCGTGAAAAGATCGGTGGTCTTGCAAAGGTGATCTCCAATGTGCACAGTCTCTTCCTGGCAGGTGATCTTCCACTGATGCTTCCAACAAAGGCAGGGTGACCGAAAATGGGGTCTGTTTTTCACAAATGCCCGGAAATTCTTTTTTAAATGATTAATGGTCACCGATCACCATGGCCCACACTCCACTGAGAGGCCCAGGCGGCCCAGGCACCAAATAGACCAGTGATGGGAGCTGTCCTTGGTGCTCGCGAGTTCGTTGGTTCAAGCTCAGTGGCTTTTACATTCAGGATCCACCGCGGGGGCAATATTGACCAGCAGTGAGGTGCAAATCATGCTGCGAAGTTTGCTATCACACTAAATATCATGACCGAGTTTATGGCTTTGTCTGAAAATTAGAAATATGCTCCGTATTAATCATTTTAATAGGGTAGATGATAATATATGGTCTCGTGTTCCGTGTTCTTACCCCCCCAATGGTATGGGTCCCCAGGTAGCACCTCCTTCCCTTCTAATTATTTGCAAGCTATTGGCAGCATTTCTGAAGTCTAGCCTCGTATTTGCATGTATTTGCTAGGTCTTTGCAGCGGTTCTGACTACCAGCCTCGCATTTACTAGGTACATGCTACCCTTTAGACGACTTACGTAGCACACATACTCCCTCAAAACACCTACGTGCTACCTTAGTCATATATACATGTGCTATGTATCTACGTCCTAAATAAATAAATATATATATATATAACTATGTGTATCTTGATATTTATATTATAGAAACATATATATATATATACATATGCACATATATATATACACATATTCAAACATATTACTATATTCACAAATTTATATATATATATTTCACACATACACATATGCTCAAACAATATATATATATACACATAATTGTAAACACACACACACATATATATATGTACACAGTACCACGCCCCCACCACACCACCGTGGGGGGAGGGGGACAGTACTATGGCTGACCCATGACCATGGCCGGGGGGGAGGGGGGTTGGAACGCTGAACCATATATAAAGGTAGGGGTACCCTGTTTACAGCTTATAAGCCCTGGCTCCCAACGCCGGCACCGCAGTGGCGTCCTTGCCCAGCATCGAACTCTCTGAAAGCCAGGTGTGGCCTCCACAATGCCTTCATGGTATGAGATCAGGTTTACCTTGGCCCACAGTGGTCCCCTTTTCAGGGAAGCACGCAGCAACTCAGAAAGAAAAAAAAGTTGTTCTTTAAACAAATTAATATGGATCTAAACGTGTCTGCATATGTGTTCAGCTTCTACGTCGTATGTGTATACATATATATATATACACATTGATAGATGCATGCTGCATAATGGTTACGTGCACATATGTATACATGCATGTATGCATACATGCATACATTGCGTGCATACAGAACATTACATTACATTAAAGCCCAACCTTACCTTGCCTTGCCTTCCTTACCTTACATGGCATGAATCACATATAGTGGACACAACATAACATAACATAACAAAACATAACATGACATAACACAACACAACACAACAGTACGTTACATTCAATCACAGCACGTTGCAATAGAATACAACATATATACATATGTAAATAAATATATGTGCAAAGATATAGATTGAGATATATATATATATATACATATTATTTGACATATAGATGTGTGTAGTTTTGTATGTAAATGAATTTTCATGCAGTCACACACATCTGTAAATATAATTAAATAGTAACAAAGATATATTGAGAATCTTCAGCAGAATGGGTTCAATTTCCCAGCGGCTATCTCCCCCTCTGCCAGGAAAGGTGACGGTGGCAGCTCTGGCAATTTTTCGAAGGCGCCGCGATCCACGAAAGCGTCCACGCAAACGCCCACCTGGTTGTAGCCTGTCCTCGGGGAAGGGGCCCAGAATGACCAGGAAAAGGTCGTGAAAACTCATGGGAAAGCTAATGGTAAAGCTACAAAAATTATATTTTTACACGTGGGTTGGCAAAACGGTGCAAGCAAGAAACAAAATTGTAGAATATATTCACGCCGATTCTTCTTCTGCAGGGTGTTGGGAGGCAAAGTTAACAACTCAAAACGGCTGTGATACATGGGGGATCAAACAAACGGCTTTCGCAGGATATATGTATGTGTATGTATATACATATATATATATATATATGTATGTATGTATGTAAGTAAGTATGTATGTATGTATGTATGTATGTATGGCACATGACACGAAAATAGAAGATATTAAATAGTAAAGAAACATAGAAGATGCAAAATTGGGGGTGTAAAATCAACAAACCAGATAGAAGATACTCCTTGTCGCAAAAGGGCCCTCTAAGAGCCGGTCTCGAGGGTTATTTAGTGTCCTTTTTTAGGTTTTAACGCACAGACCTTCTGACATACCAGGGCACTGAAACACTGGTGTTTGCAGCGTTTTCACATGTCCAGGTCAAATAGAAGATACTAGAAAAATTCAAATCCGCACAGAGGTTCTCCCCCGGAGGAGGACCATCTGCGACGGGCCCTTTTTTGGACTTCTTTAAAATTTGCTTTTTTTTGGACGTGATGTTAGCCACAAACCAGGTTGAAAAAAACCGATCAAATAGAAGATATTGGTGTACAAAATTGCCGACCACATAGAAGATATTCAATAATTAATTGGGAGGGGTATCAGCCATGGAAATTAATTCAATGAATATCTTCTATTTGATCGGTCTGGCAGAAACCATTTCTATTTGGTTGGTTTGGTTGGTCTATTTTACCGGAAACATAAAGATCCAAAAGTGGATCCGCAGCAAGGTCCTCCAAGCGGGCTCCAAAATCCTTTCCGACCCTGGTTTTTGGCTCTTTTTTGACATAGTATCTTCTTTGTGATTCTTCCCAAAACGCCTTTCAGAAAACCAGACATAGAAGATGGGGTACAAAAATGGTAGCTGAATATCTTCTATTTTCGTGGTATGCGATGTATGTATGTATGTATGTATGTATGTATGTGTGTATGTATGTATGTATGTATGTATGTATGTGTGTATGTATGTATGTGTGTATGTATGTATGTATGTATGTATGTATCTATGTATGTATGTATGTATGTATGTATGTACGTGTGTGCGCATATACATATCATATACATATCATATACATATATATATATATACATATGTATTTATTTATTTAAATAAATAATAATATATATATATATATATATTATGCAGAACCCAATTTTTTGTTAGGTTTCCTATGGATTCCTGGTTTTGATGGGGGGATGCCCCAGTTTTCGGACCAGCTATGCTGCCTATACGGAGAAATTGGCACTTGCCTGCCGTGTTTCTCTAGTCAGCTAAAACGCAAGGGCTCGGGTGACAGGGTTTTTCCGTTGGAGTCTGATGGCAATGTTCAACCATCAAAATAGATCGGGGGTGACCTTGAGGGGTGGCTGAATCCCCATGATCAAGAAACTGTCCAACTGGCTTCAATGTGGATAAGGGTGAAAGAAGAACAAAAACCTTAAAGGGCTAGAGTATTGGATTTGTCTTGTTTCTCTGCGTATCTCTTCAGACTGATCCAGATCCCACAATGTCATGAGCACCACTTCAGTAAAGCAAAATGTATTGGAACAGGAAGGTAACGCCTTGAACTCTATGATCAAGAAGCAACAAATACTATAGGCCTTCAAGATCTTTGAAGTCAATTATTTGATGATCATTCCAGCCATTTTGTGTTGATTTCCAGAAGGTATCTCTTGGCACCCCGTATACGATCCACCCTGGAACCATTATCCCCGTGCTAGAGTATTTGAATTATGACCACTGCCTGCTGGAGATAATACCCTCACCCACTGGGTGGTGATGTTGTCATCAGACGTTTCACCACTTTCAACCGAGGTTCAACAAATCACCATTCAATGGGTTTTAATGGTGGGATCCCAATGAACCGTGAATATGCCAATTTTTGAAGAGCAATCCCAATGATCTTTGCAAACTATAGCCCTAGCATACTAAATGAAACTAAATGTTTATCCATTTTTACCCAACAAATCCCGAGAAAAGAAACAAATCCGACTAAAGTGGTGAACTTCATGAATTTCTCTCTTTTCGGGCCTTGCTCTGATTCTTGTCCCTTAGCCTTACCATTTCGCCGCATCCAGGCCGTGTATTCGAAGCGACAGGGCTTGCACCAAGGGCATCCAGGCCCCCGACAACCCGTGGCAACGGCTGTTCACCTCGACGAGGCATGGCCCATCCTCCGTGAGCATCACTTCCGTGTGACTAGCGCCATTGGTGATGCGCAAGGCATCCAAGCAAGCCTCACGACCGACATTCGGACAAATCCCAGGAACATCCTAGTCACAAGGCGGTCCTGAGTGAAAAGCATAGCTATACATAGTAACTACCAAAGGCAACCCCCACACATATCATTAAAGAGCCCTGTGCTACTCCTAACAGGGCCACCCCTTAAAGATGCTAAAAAACCAAAAAACTCAAAAAACAAAATCAAGCCTTCCAAGCATCACTCCAACAATTCAAAAAGAAACTCGAAACCTAAAAAAAACACAATTCAAAAAAAAACAACAAAGAACAAAAAAACAAAAAAAAATGAAAAGAAAACTCAAAAAAACAAAAGAAAACAAAATCCACAAAAACAAGACACAAAACACCAAATATCCAAAAACAACAAAGCAATGGAACAATTTCAAAACAAGTACAAAAAAAACAAAACACAAAGATCCCAACAAAACATAAATGAAACAAACTCAAAAAACAAAAAATCAAGAAAATTCAAAAAACATAAAGACACACGCAACATTAAAAAAAAACCAGAGAACAATTTGGAAATTATCAAAATCTCTCTAAGTACTTATTTCAAAAAAAACAAAGGAGTATGAATTAAAAAAACATTTGGAATGAAATGCATTATTTTGAAATGAGCTGAACTGATTTGGAACGAAATTAAATTATTTGGAATAAACATGAATATATAAAAAGGAATGTTCTAGGAGTGTCCCTTTAAGGAACGTCCCTTTCCATAGAAAAGAACACACACAATTATAACGTACGTATGTACAATATATGTACATGATTGTAAATGTATGTGTGTGTATGTGTGTGTGTTGTCAGTGGCAGTGTCAGTGTCAGTGTCATTACATGTGAACATATACTTGACATGCTCATCCTGGTTGAGTAATGCATGTCCATCCGCTGGAAGTTGTGGACCAATAACCCCTAGATACCCTAAATATTGTCAAGTCATATGAAAAATCAGGTTGCTAACCAATGACTGCCGCTTCTAACATGGCGTCACAGTGGCAAAGGCACCTTCAACAGCAAGATGACAAGATCATGATGTCACCATCATCGCTGTATCATCATGACCGTCACAATCCTCTTTGTCTTTTTGTATTTTGCTGGAAAGATTCCCAAGGCAATGAAGACATCTCTCAGAAACAAACATTGAAACATGTTCCTGACTCTGCTCTAGTGACCGCTGAATGGAAGACACACGGCACACGCAACAACTCTTTCCCCCTCAACGGCCTTGGAATATTTGATGAGTTGTTGTGCCTTGGTCGATCTTGGTCGCCCAGCCCATTGGACCCATGACTTGGGGCAGTGAAAGGATGTCAACAGCCGGCAACCAAACACTAAGCAAAATGAGAAAGGAGGATCTGATCAAACTCCATCTCCAAAGCCATCGTTGCCTAGTAGACTCTGACATCGCCCTGCGCTCATCGGCACGTTGGACAATCAACAGGCTACTTGTCAATGCCGTTTTTGAAAATCACGCAGGCCCTTATGAAAACATATCATATATAATATATATATATAATATATATTATATATATTATATATATAATTAGTACGCAACCAGCCAATGACAACAAACCAGATCCAATCAGAACAAACAAATGTCTCTCTATGCCATTGGTTTGTTCTACATAAGTCATCCTTGAACAACACTTGTTCCCTGCTCAAGAAACTACCTGTGCAGTAATTAATGTTCGCCTGCCTCCCACTTGGGCGGACTTGGAAACGGTTGCCACAGTAATCTGACGACCCAGTGGAGACCCCCTGCGCAAAATCAATTCCAGGTTGCCACATCCAGATCTGCGAGAACGCACTTCTGGCCAAAGTTCACGAAATCCCCTGCATGAAAAAGCATAGAATAATTGCAATCAGCAATGAACATGTGGCTTGCAAAGAACGGCTTAATTAAAAGCCAATAAAGCTCACCTCCACAAGTTCTCTGAAATCAGCACAACGCATAGCCGCACATAACAGCACCAATCAGGTGGTGCAGCCGTTTTTTCGGCTCGTGCCTTCATTGGCGGCTCGCCGGTCATAGACCCAAACCATAGTGATCTTGTGGACCCCATCGCAGGTCACCGCGTCAACGATGTACTCAGTCCCCTTCCTGAACGCTGCCCTGCTGTTGGAAAATCTTCGAAAGTGAGCAGCATGTAACCCGAAAAAAAAATTAAAGCCATGTGAATTCCATTCTGTGAGTGCCATATCATGTGTATATCCTTTTCTATTATCATTTTATATCCCGGGTTATAAGCATGGCAGCTACTCCTTGCTGCACATTCGCCGAGCCACAGGAATTCTTGCAGCAGCACAGCAGCACCCTGTGCCCCGCATTTCCTCTGCGAGTTCATCAGCAACTCGAAATGTTGCTGTGCTTCTTCCTGCCACTACCACGCACTACCCGTGGGTCTGGCAAGGGAAATCATTGGTCGTTCATTGCTCGTACTATCATTTTATATCTCCTTGAAAAAGTGTTTTGCTTGTCTTTCCTACTGCCGTGTATGATTATTACTTACCTGCAAGAACCTACATCATTCATTCAACAATGTTCAGTTGGTGCACTGGGATGATGTCAGGGAAACATCGTGGAAAACATGGCCAGTTGCAATCTGGTTTCTGGCAAACGTTACGTTCAACAAACTCAAGTGTTTGACTGGCAAGAAGACCGGAACCACGTTTGGTTTCCATCATATTGGTACGATTCGGTACCCAACTAGAATTTACTGGACTTGGCACCCTTGCCCATGGCGATGTTCAACGTCCCACAGCCCAGGCAGTGTAAGGTCCTTGGTGTTGCACTTCTTCACCTTGGCTGTATGGGAGCTGGAACATCAAAAAACCGAACCTTCCAGTCTGAACTCTAAACCACTGAATCTCCCTGAAAGATTCCAGGAACTTGCCACTCAAAGAAGAAATAATATGCATCCAAAAATGTTGTAATTGAGTTGGTTTGACGAACTTCAGAGTTGGCTGTTCATGATTTTTGAAATTTGTCTGAATCTCACCCAAGACGCAATCCCCAAAAACCACCCCTATTCATTCAGCAAAGCACCCCATCAGACCCGGCTGACTCCACAGGCTTGACAATGAGAGGGTACTTTTCCTGAGGCCAAGGAAAAACAATCGAAGTACATGGGGATACAGTACCAAACAATAGAACTTAGTACTGGCAGCGGGGATCTTGAAACATTTGGCCTCACTTGATTGAAATTCGAACTGCAGCTTCGGACAGGTGGCAAACAATATTTCAATGCTGGTATATATCGCAAGTGCACAACTCGCAGTTGATGGATAATGTCAAGTTGGGATTATAAATCTACAAGGGATTAATCAACCACCGCCCAGGAAAAAGTAGTTTGGCAATACTAAAATGGATTGGTCCGCCCTGTTTATTCAATGGACAAATAAAATCACCCGATTAATCAACCACCGCACAGGAAATCCAATTTTTTTGGGTTTGTGAATACTAAATCTTCTGAAAGTAGTCATGCTTGCTGAAGTTTCTGCTTCTCATGGACGCTGAGAACCCTTTGCTGTCCCCAACGCTTCCCCTCATTCTGTTCATTGCTCTTTTGTTTCACAGCACACAGCTGCTCCCTGGCTCTGATCCCAGAGATTCCCCCATAAGGTCCTGTTGGCCCAACGCAAACTACAATCGTACGAGTTGAGTGATTAACTACTTTGTTGCATTGGCACCAGCCTTTTTGTGACTTTGCAATCACAAACTTGCGACTTTGCAGTCGCGGGCTTGTGACTTTGCTAGATTTGAACGTCCAAGCGTTCCCACATGATCGAATTCTTCTTGAAATCCTTGAAAAATCCTTTTGAAAAGCTCACAAATATTACCCCCATGATCCCATGTCCCCCCCAAATAATAAGCAGGGTCTGATTGGAAGGTGTTGTTCTTGATTCTGTTCTTGGCTTGTACTTGTTCCTTTGTTCTCTTGCTGCGCGTTTTTGTTTCGTCTGAATCAAGTCCACCCCTCCCCTTCCCCCCGCTTCTCCCCCCACCTCCCCCCCGGCCACGCCCCCCACTTACTACTACTACTACTGCTGCTGCTGCTGCTACTACTGCCGCTACTACTACTACTGCTACTACTACTACTAAGGCTACGCCTACTCCTACTCCTACTCCGACGCCTACTCCTACTCCTACTCCTCTACTCCTTCCTCCCTTCTTCCTCAAGTACTGAACTGGTAGTGCCGGTAGCTAATGACACTGCCTACACCATTACAGTCGTCTACAGGTACTCGTCATGGGACGCACGCGGTACTAAACTGATCGATCAATACTCATCTGTTATGCGGTCCATAGGTTGTTGTTCAAGCAGGCACTTGCTACTCAAGCTCCTTCTGATCTACGGCTCTGTCTTCGTCTCTTCTTCTTCCTCTTCTTCTTGCTCTCTTCTCTTCTGCTTCTCTCTCAGAGTTCCAGCTAGCGTGCACATCAACTTTCCTTGGGGCAATCTCTCTCCACTTCCACCCTGTCTCCTTCCATGCAGTGGTCTGCTGTCAAGCCAGAGGCTCATACATAGTACCTGGCGCTACTTTGCCGGGGGCGGTGCTAATTTGGTATACGATCAATAGGTTGTTACAGCCAGCACTTGCTACACAAGCCGCTTCCGTTTTATGGCTCGCGGGGCTTCCACCTAGAGTGCACATCAAGCTCGTTTGGGGCCACCTCTCTATGGCCGGCGGGCTTGCCGAAGGCAATTAAATAAATCACCCCCCTTGACTCCTTTAGACTTCTTCTACGTTTGAAAGGAAAATCAGTTGAGCGTAGATTGAACTCGTTTGAAATCTTACTAATCTTGATATGCCTTCTAGGTTTACAAGGAAAAACATTGAAATCCTTACAAATCTTCAGATTTCTCCTAGGTTTGAAACGACAATCAGTTCAAAGTGATTGATATCAATTGAAGTTCTTACTAATCTTGAGACTTCTTCTAGGTTTAAACGGACACTCACTTGAAAATGTACTGATATCAGTTGAATTCCGAATTCCCCACGAATCTTGCAAATTCCTTTTTGGCTTGAAAAGGAAAATAGATTAAACGTAGATTGACTGATATCAAGTGGAATCCTTACTAATCTTCAAATTTCTTCTAGGTTTAAAAGGAAACTCAATTGACAGTAAACTGATATCCACTGAAAGCCTTACCAATTTTGAATTTTCTATTGGGCCGCAGGGGAAAATCAATTGAAAGTAGGTTGATATCAATTGAAACCCTTACCAATTTTTAAGTGTCCTTTTGATCAACTGAAATCCTTACAAATCTTGAAATTTCTTCAGGATTTACAAGGAAAGTCAGCTGAACGTAGATTGATATCAGCTGAAATCCTGACAATTCTTCAGACTTCTTCTAAGTTTAAAAGGGGAATCAATTGAAAGCAAATTGATATCAGTTGATGTTTTCAAAATTTCAATTTTCTTCTAGGTTTAAAAAGAAAAAACCATTTAAAGCAGATTGATATCAATCGGAAGCTGATCTCTTATGACTTCAAATATGGAAGGGTTGGAGCTTAGCAGGACCGGACCTGCTTCTCCCTAGGTACCTACCTTCCGGGGGGTGGTTATTAATCCTAACTTGACATTACCAAGCATCGATGAAACCGCTGGCTTATCAGGCAAGTCGGGTGATTCAAACCATCTTATATACATTTGACACCCTTTTTCAGAGCCTGAAGGAGCCAGCAAAATCCATTCGAAGCCTTTTGGCAACTTAACAGAATGTAGAGATACTAGGCCAGGTTGTCGGCAAGACCGCTGCCCCAGAAACCAGCATTTTGAAGATCCACTTTCACAGTAAGGGAAGGGCTCTCTCTCTCTCTGTCTCTCTCTCTCTCTCTCCATATCGCCATCTCCGGGAAGGCTCTGCGTCTACCCTTTTTTGACCGCCCCATGAATTCTACTGGGGCCGTCCTGTTCGGCAAAGTGGGCCACATCGCTCCAGGTGGTGCCACAGGCGGATCTCACAGATCTCAAACCAGCCTTCTTCACAGCGTTTTGCCTCGGTATGAGCCACCCTTAGGGCAAGTCAGGCTTGATTGTTGACCATGGTTGGCCCGAGCTGGCCAATCCCAAGACTTGAAATTGAAACTTTTGTCAAATGTGATCCCTGGTAAGCAAGCATGGCAATCTTAAACCATGCTTGACTGATAATAGGTCGTCTACCAGATAAGAGTGCCTGGCACGCGCCGGGGGAAGTTTCGAAAATACGAGATGACTATCGGGAGAAGACGGCTTACAGGAATGTTGTTGAAATGCAGAAGCAACGAAATGTTGAAGTTGTGAGATGCATCAACAATGAGCAAATTGTTGTTGAGATGCCTATGACATGACATGAAAGAATCATAAAGAATCCACGGACAGCTGACTGAATGAATCAATGAAACAGTGAGTCGATGAATCAGTGAATCGACGAAGGGACGAAGCACTGAATCCATGAATCCGACGATGAGTCAATGACGCAAGGAAGCCGTGAACCAATGATTCAATGAATGAGAATTAATGGGTGAAATAATAAGTCGATGAAATAGCTGAATCAGTCAATGACGCAGCGAGGACATGAATCAATAACTCAATGAATCACAGTGACCCAACGAACCAATAAATCAATGAACCAATAAAAACCAATTACTTTACTTCGTGTGATCCCCACCATGACATTTATACATGTTCTTACTGGCAAATCTTCTGGCATATCTTTCTGGCGTTCTATCTGGCATATCTTCTGGCATATATTCTGACATATCTTCTGGCATTCTATCTGGCATATCTTCTGGCATTCTATTTGGCATACCTTATGGCATTCTATCTGGCATATCTTCTGGCATTCTATCTGGTATATCTTCTGGCATTCTATCTGGCATATCTTCTGGCATTCTATCTGGCATATCTCATGGCATTTTATCTGGCATATCTTCTGA
>Ga0126342_10012697_pt1 | contig 14993 bp, 15 predicted proteins | sample Cyp1metagenome_FD_92528 | JGI IMG/M metagenome (GOLD analysis project Ga0126342, IMG submission 92528) | Coral microbial communities from Lord Howe Island, Old Settlement Bay, Australia - Cyphastrea 1 metagenome | ecosystem: Host-associated > Invertebrates > Cnidaria > Coral ...
CCCAAGCAGCTTGCACAGGAAGACTGGACTCCCTTACCCTTGAGGCACTTGGCTGAGCAAGACGCCTGGTCGCCGCTTGAATAGCACTGGGTGCCACAGGTTTTCATCAAAGACTGACTCTCATAGCAACCAGCGCTGCGCAAAGTGCCCGTCAAAGCTTCCTTCAAATCCACCTCCTTATCTTCGGTTGAACCTGCGGCAACAAGCTTCTTAACCTTCACAATGCTTTCGAGCTGGTTCGTAGGGCAATCAGCGCAGGCTGGGTCGGAACCACAGTTTGCAGTGCCGATGCAAGTCACGCATGAGGCTGCACTCATGATGGTATCGCACGCATGCTGCTCCTGAGTCTGAGTGGTTTCAAGTGGGGCCTCACGACAAAACCACAAAACAAACCAAACTTGTAGTTGAAGGGACCAAATATCTGACTTTATATCTTTCAATTTCATAGAGGGATGCAGGGATGCAAGCATTCGGAACCCTGGCATCCCCTGTCCTTACATTGGTTGACAGCGGTGGAAATGCAAGTGACCTCCTGCGCTGCACATGTAATGCAGTACAATGGCTGAGACTTGACCTGGTTAGGCTCTGCATGGGCTAGAGCAAAGCTGCATAGCAAGAGAAGGACGCCCGACATTGCAACAAATATCAACAAATGCGATCAACAATGCAATCCCGGGAGCTTCGACTTCGGAAAAAATGACTGCAGAGGCATTTGACATCATTCGATAGATTTCAACATCACAGCCAATGCTTACGCCAAGTACCTCAATATCTGCATTTTTTATAGGCCTTTAGAGTTAGAGGTATTACCTGGTTACCTTATTCATCCTTACTCTCACAAACACGACTTGCAGCAGCGTTTGCTCCTTTCCCTGGGGCAAAATTATTGGGTATGGGCTTATCATGGACGAAGCAACCCTGGGTTAAATTGCCACCATGCAACTTCTGCAACCTTCTCTTCACCTGGGTCCCAGGCGGCTGCGCTCCAAATCTGCATGGTGAGATATGCTAGGTTTCATCCGCTTTTCATTGCCTTTCTTCAAGCGAAACCCCCTTTCCACCCAGTCTTCGTTGTACTTCTACTTCCTTTAATTTTGAAGTTGTCTCAGGACCAGCCAAAAAATCCAAAGAGCTAATCGTCCACAGGATATTGGAGAATTTAAAGCTATATATAGATAAAAATACATGGCAATTATCGAAGGAAATTTAGAATTTAGAAGTCAAACTTCCGACAATATGGGCAGAGGTGGGAAGAGTCAGAGAAGAGCAGAGAAGAAGCAAGAAGATCAGAGGAGAGAAAGAATCAGAAGAAAGAAAGTCGCAAATCACTGTGTTTTTCCAATGATTTGTGGCTCAGGAGGGTCGAAAAGTACGCTCGCTAAAGCGGCGGGTGCGGAGCCATCTGGCCAGATGAGAGATGAACAATTGCACGCTGTTGTGGCGCGAAGCACATTTCGAAGTCAAAATATACAAAGCACCTCAGCTTCGGAGCACTTTTAGAAGTTGAGATGTCGAAAAAGTGCATGCAGTTGTGGCGCGACGCACGTTTCGAAGTCAAAATGTATACAAAGCACCTCAGCTCGGAGCACTTTTAGGTTTCGAAGTCAAAATGTCCAAAACACGCCATTCTCGGAGTACTTTTGGAAGTTGACATGTTGAAAAAGTGCGCGCCGTTGTGGCGCGAAGCACATTTCCAAGTCAAAAGTGTAAAAACCTGACGGGTTCGGAGCACTTTTGGACGTTCAGATGTTGTTTTGCGTGGCATGCGCAAGGGATTTCGCACCTGGTCAAAAGTGAGCAAAAAGCGAGCGTTTTGTAGCAGTTTCAAAAGCGTTGGCAGGCGTGGGACTTTTGAAGAGGATCTGGACAGATGCATTTTGCGTGGCAGGCTTAAAGCAAAAGACATGTTCATCAAAGATGATAGGAGGTCAGGGCGCTGATTTCCTGAGAGTGGTTGCATTTGGGAGCATCAGATTTTCAGGTTTGCTAGGATGATTTGGCGTGACAGCACTTCGTATGACCTGGCATCACTTTTTCGTGGCAGGCGCAGCACTTTTACACAAATGGAAGGGAAAAATCGCAAAACGCATTGGTACGAGGCCGTCAGCTCTGATCTGCACTCAACTGTCCATTTTTGAAGGAAGTCTCGCAGAATTGCTTTGTTTTTGATGTTGTCAAATTCAAAAATTGAAGAACTCTCGCAATTGCTTCGTTCTTGACGTTGTCAATTTAAAACATTGAGAAAGTCTTGCAGGATAGCTTCGTTTTCAAGCTTGCAAATAGACAGATAGATAGATAGATAGACAGCTACAACTACAACCACAAACGCAAATACAACACAACCACGTCTGCAACTACAACCACGCTACATTACACTGTATACACTATCACACTACAGCTGCAACTACAACTATAACTTCAGCTACATTACATTACGCTACCCTATACTACATCTGCAGCTACAACCACGACCACAACCGGCCACAACTACATCTACAACTACATTAACTACATTACATTTCTCTCTCCCCATCGCCATCTCAGGAGATTCACGTTACATTAATTACACTACATTACCCTGCAACTACAGCTACAAGTACAACTACATTACTTGACACTACACTACTCTACACTACACTACACTGACACTACACTATTCACTATACGACACTACAGTACACAACACTACAGTACACTACACGACAGTACATTGCACTGCACTAATTAAACCATACCACAACTACAACTGCACTGCAACTACAGCTACACTACACTAAGTGCACTACACTACAACTACACCTCCACTACACTACACTACAACTACAACTGCACTACACCACACTACATCCAGCAGTTGTGGGTGACGTGACCACTGCAACCATTGCAACCATTGCAACCACTCAAAAAAAAACACTCCAACACCTTTCGGTCCATCAGTGGATTCGCTCTGCCATCCATGCATCACAACAACTCACCTCTCCTATAGTGTCCTATCCTTGAAACTTCCGCCACCGCCTTGTGCGGTACTACTGATATATATATATATATATATACGTATATACGTATATATATATATATTATGTCACATAAGGCATGCATGTACAGGTGTATATACATGTTCAATTTTGCGACAACCCAGGTGTTGGCCCAGTCCAGACACAAATCGAACGGACTTCGCCGAGCCACGCTTAAACCATGAGCGCGTTGCCGCGGCATGCTCATGGATAAATCTTTCTGCATCTGCATCAGCAAGCCTACAGAAGGTACAGAGAGAAGAACTGCCCCAGAATTGCCCAGGGATGTCAAACTTGGCTTTTTATGTCTTTTTATCCATGCTTCAAATAGAGCATCAGCTCTAAATCCCGCCAACATGACAGTCTAGCTGGCCACCTAGCCAATTTTGTTCATCAGCCTTGAGTCATACCAGCAATACATTATATCTATAATAATAAAACATAATACAACACCTCGAGGGTGGGTTTCTGAGGGCCTCGACGCACAAGAGCCATGGTGCCGCAACTGACTTCCGTTTTGCAAGGGAGAAGTTTAGCAGCCAAATTTGTATTCACAAAGCAGTTTGGATACGATCATATTCATGGATTTCATGGGAAGATCCAACAATGGAGGCATCCCCCAACGATGGTACCCCCAAGCGAAAGAGATGTCGAGTCTTCGTTGTTGACCAAGTGGCACCCGCCAGCCGCAAATCAACGTGCGCAGCCCGTGAGTGGAAAATCGTCGAAGCTGCTCCTGGCAAAGAGAACCCACTCTGGTACCCACGAAACAAAGCAACCGGAGGCCACAAGAATCTCCAGATTGTTTCAATTTGTTTCATCTTGCTCTGCTGTGTCTCATAATTTCAAGTAGGCTGGCATTTTTGTACAGGCACATTTTACCTTTAAAATATTTTATAAAATAGTTGTTTAACATGGAGTGCCTGGCTCGCGTCTGAGAGGATGGCTTAGCTTCACTACAGCACTGAGCTTTGCGATCCAGCCTTTGCAACTCTCAACTTCTTCTGCTGTTTGCTTTCTTCACCTCAAACAGAATCAAGGTGACCAAAGCGACCAACGCGACCAAAGGATGCAAAAGGTCGTCTGCATTGGACGTCCTACAGAACGTTAAGCAAATAATACGGGCAATTTTTTGACGACAAAGAACGCAGTGACCCATTTTGTACCTCAAAAAAAATGGAGGGACCAGTGCGTTCCACACATGAACAAAGAATCATCGTTTGCTCTTGTCCAGAATGCAAAACAACTCCACCAACTTTGTAGCCGCTGTAGCCGTTGACAATCCACTTCACAGAATCAGGAAACCATGAAACATTTTTTTGTGTAATATATAATATATCATGAATTATCATCCGGTTTCTGATTTCAACTCATCCCAAACCTATCTGAAACCCTGAAACCACCAGCTAGCCATGGGCACATGGTTCAGCTCAATGCAGGGGCTATCGGGGTGCCCTTCAAGAAAGGACGGTGGTGAAAAATGCGAGGGACCACCGGTGCCCGAACAGTGGGAAAAAAGATTGGCAGTGCACATGTTTGATGCGCAAATCCTATTGAGGGTCTTGCCAAAACATGCCAAAACCATAAAGGCCCACCTTGCTCCTGGGATTCGACGTCCAGCGCATGCGGAGCTGATAAAGGGGGGGAAATCAAGGGAAGCATCTAGTGCCAACATGGGTCAGAAAGTCCCAGGCACAAGCAACGACAGATTCCTGCGAAGTCAGGAAGGCTCGTGAACCTTGGAAAGCAGAATAATTACAGTCAAGAGTCACATTGAAAAGCGTAATTTACTCGCACACAAGCACTGGATGCGAAGCGTTGCAAATGGTCAAAACCACCCTGGAAACATGTCCTGACGTGCAGCATGGACATTCTCTTGATCTCTTGTCTGTAGCCGCCAGTCTCATCATAGGGCTGGCAACTCTGTCGTTTGGGGCATGAAGTTTGTCTCAGGTGCTAACCAGTAAATACATCTCGGTCTACCAGGTGAATATGGTTTGAGAAAATACTATAATATGGAGTGGCAGCTTACTCCCACGCGGGAAGCATGCTGCAACAAATGCTGGCGCAAGGAATGGTCGCACGGATTTGCACGGATTCGCACGGATTGTTGAGTTTAGATGCAATTCGACACTTAATTAATAACTACTCAGTACTGTAAAACTGACAGACATTTTTTGCCCCAAGTCTAGTCATGTAGAATTTCATCTTGCAGTACAGAAATCCGGTTTTCATCCGTTTTCTCTCCAATTTTCATCAATTTTTGATATTTTCCAATGGATCCGATGGTATGTTGTCCGTGCCAAGATGCTCCAACTCGTCAAACCAGCAGCTCCAAGCCCCATCAATCTCTCCGACATGCCTGAGAGCCCACCTCAGCCAGGGTGACACCAGATTCGTTCGCGTTGCTAGGGATAAGCGGAAACATATGTAAGGTATATATATAAGGTATATAATTTAATTAATTATGTTATATAACCATGTGTACAGTATATTTGTATATTGTATACTTGCAACTGGATGATCTGAAAGTAAAGTTTTACCATGTTCTATGATGTTCTGTTGCCCTTCTGGGAACTTCTGGGTCTTGTTCGGTGCCTGTGGGCATGCGGCGCCACAAGCCCCGAAGAAAAAAACAAATGCTTGCCTATACTGCCAAGTCTGATGTGCAAATCATTTTTGGATATTTTTGGCGCTTTCTGAAGATCAAGAACTAAGTACTCTATTTTTGGCACAGACATGAATGCGATCAAATTACTGTAGGGCGGTGAGACGAAAAGTAACGCAGCCGCGGCCACCAGCAACAAAAGAGTGGTCACAAACTGTTACAGGGATCTTTCACTGATATCTCATTGATATCTCACTGATCCAAAATGGCAAAGGACTCCAAAAAGTTTGCATTGTCCTCCTTCTTTTGCTGCCAATAGGCCTCGGTCTTCTTCAACTGCTCAACTGCTTGAAGTATTTCTGGCAAAAGAAGGCCGAGTTGTTGATACAAAGGTCGCACGATGAAACCGATGAAACCGATCTGCCCTTGGGGCACTGATGCCATTCCACTGGCACGGTCACACAAAGGTGACACCTCCAAGCCCAGGGACCTTTCATGGTCACCCTGCGCCCAAAATTCAAGGAGGACTTGCCTTGACCAATACAACGCAATGGGCAGCTTTCGAGTGGCATTGGACACATCAGCTGCATGCAAAAGGACATTGAAGGCATCTTGCTTCTGCTTGGCATCACTCAATCCACCCTCTGCTTGGATGGATTTTGCCTGAATCAGTGCTTTCAAATCGTCCATCAGAGCGTTGTGTTTGGTGGGGTCGGTCGCCAAGACCATCTCAATTGCGGCTCTACGCAAGTACTGGCGCAGGTCAGTTGGTTTCTCCTTGGGATCCATGGCAAAACTGGTGTTCATCAACGACAGCCAATTTGTCTCCTCATTCTCCTTCATGAGTTCAAAGGCCAAGGCGCAATGCATGTTCTCAAGCACACTCCTGTCATTGTAGCGCAAGGCAACAGGCGACTGGGCCTTCACATGGAACATGTTGTTCACGCCATCATGGCCGACATCGTGAATCACTGCCGCAATCAGGCTCAGCAAGTGATCAAGTGGCGAGATCCACGACATGTTGGAAGTAAGGCAGAATGAGTGCATCATCATAGCGACATCTGCTGCATGCATGTTGTTGTGGTAGGGCATGTCCTGGTAGGCTCCCTCAATGGCTGAGACAAATTTCACCAAACGGTCCTGGAAGATCTCCCCCGTGCTGGAGTCTGACAGACACTCAACAGGGAGTTGGTCGAAAACACCACCATAGCTCAAAGTATACACAAAAAGAACAGTGATGACGTTTCCGGCAACCTCTGGTTGCTTTTGTACAGCCACAACATCAACATCCGGAGTGCCCACCAGGTTTAAGAGATCTTTGAGTTCGTCGCTGAAGGGAACTGATTGGGTAGCTCTGAGGGTAGCCGTGCCTCGAATGGGGCTGAGTTCCTCGCCTAAGCGGAAACTTCCCTCTGTCCACTGATTCACCAGCCATTCCTTCACTTCTTGGGGCAAAGCATGCTCCTTGGAAACCCCACGTCCACGTGAGGTCTGTAAGTCAAGCAGTGCCTCCATCTGCCGGGCCAAATCTTCACATTCTTGGAGTTCTGCTCTCGATCCTCCAGACCTTGAGAGCTCCTGAAGTTTTGACTGCAAGATCCAGCAGATGCGTTTCATCTGGAACTTGTGACCCACATGCAACTTGTCGGACTTGTCGGCTCGAGATTCCTCAGTCTCGGAGCTGGCATGTCTGATGTCTGTGGGGCACACGCTTTCAGCGCTCTTCGAGGAAGAGTGCCCCATGGCTCTCCAGGTAGATGGATGGTGCAATCTGAGGGGACTTCACCTGCCGGCTCTCAAGAAATTACTTTTCATATCTTTTTATAATTATCCGGAATCATTGCAATGTGTCAATATGTCAATATGTATCAATGTTGTCAACAAAAACACTTTGGGCTTTGGGCATGATTGCATTGGACTTCTTGCTGCCAACACCATGCACGGATTTGATCTCTGAATGATCTCCGACTGTCTTGAGCCCATGGCAGGTCGTTCAACAGATTCATGTGGCACAATTCTTGCAAAAATCTTGGGTGCAAACTCTATGTAATCCTACTAGCATCTGGGAATATTCTCCTCTCCTGACAAAGGACAAAGTTGGCATCTGCTCAGGATGGAACTGGGCTGACTGTAAATGCCAAGACACTTGCACTGACGCTGCTGCTCACGTGTTTGTTCCCGCCCCCCATGTCCGGAGGCTCCAGTAGCGGTGCTGGCCTGAGCTGGTTGCTACTGGTTGCCAAGCAAAAATCTGGAGATTTTGAACTCATTCCAACAGGATGCAAAATGCATCAAAATGCAATCTCCCCAAAAAAAACAGCAAGGCCTCATGACTTCACTTATGACTTGAACTATAGGTAAGCTCATTGGGACTTTCTTTTCGTGAGTATCAGCGCAAAGACTGCTAATGGGGTCACATGGGGTCACCATATTTTGGTATTGATCCCTGTGTCGCTCAACACTTTGTGATGCCAAGCAACTCCTTTGGTGCTACTGGTGGTTTTTCGGAAGGCCCGCCGCCAGGACCTGCAGGAAGTGTCTGGGATCACAAAAATCTACAAATCAAATCACATCCAGCTAATTTTAATGATAGCCCCCCCATATTGGATCCCAAAATGAACAGCTGTACTAAACCAAGGTTTCTGGGTGGTTTTATTTCATTTCATTATTACGGGGAAGAGACTGAAAGGTATATGAACAAATGCGTTACCCGGGCAGGATTTGACTTGCCCGTGGATGCTTGATGAAATCCATCTCAAGTCATACGAAGGTATCCTAGGACTGATCCGAATGCGACCCCGTCCTGCAAAACCACTCCCTGCTTCGGAGTCTGACTTTTCTACCTGCGCAGCACATCAAGCAAGCTGAAACTATATCTTGCCTCCACAAGAACGGTTGTCCTTCACTCCCGAACGTTCCTGTTAGCAAGTGTTGCCTTTATTTGAGTCTATTTGAATAATGGTATCGGCATGGGTCTGATATCCTAGCGTTTGCACCAACACAGTTGGAAATTGCATGTTCATCCCCAACTTGTTTCGGGCTTACATCACCATTTAATTCTTGGTTCCCAAACCATCCCAAACCGTTCCAGAATTCGACTGGACTCCCCCATAATGATCATGTGGGTGCTTAAGATTTAAGATGCTTAAGGCATCTTAAGGCTTAAGTCATCTTACATCAGCGTTGTGGGACCATCTATTGGCGATCTGCCGAATTTGCGAGCCCGGCCTGAGCTTCCTCAACACCTCGTGCCGAGATGCTGTGAGCGACTCAGAGTAACTGGGGTTGACCAAACATGGAACCAGGAAGAAAGCTTGGAACAAACCGGACAATTTTATATCATTTTACATCTCTAATTCAAATATCAAGTATGTTGGCACGCTGGCTACTATCTTTTCCTTTGAACACATTGCTTGAAGAGTTTCAGAGGTGTGGGCCAGGATGAGGATGAGGAGGAACAAAAGGAAAGGAGATGCAACACTAACATAAGATCTGAAGCCCCAACCTGAAGGGTGAGAAAAGTGGATCATAAATGATCATAATGCTATTGTGAAAGACCATGAAATTCAATGCTTCCGACTGACTCACCTAACTCACCTGCATGGAGTTTCTTGATGCAACTGATCCCCTCCAAAGTCTCAGCAAAGTTGCCTTCTTCGCCTTCATGAATGCACTGCTCCTTAAAGAAAACCCACTGAGTGGCTGCTAGAACAACTGGCTTCTCAACTCCCACTCGACGATCTCTTTGCTGGAGGGAACCGGCGCAACAACCCCATGTCTGCCTTTGATAATGGTGATTGCAGCTTTATCATCTTTATCTGCCAGGATTCTTTTGCAAGTTGCACTTGAACCCTCCTTCAGTTCAAAGAGGTCCGTCTCCTAGGAATCCTCTGAATTAATCCAAATTCACCAAGAACGGAGTTGTTTCGGGAGGTTACCATGATGTTTCCATGATTATCAGTCTGTTAGGTTTCCCCGAGTACAGGAAGCTCTGCAAGCCCAATTTTTTCACCAAGACTCCCCAGGCTTCGCCTCGAAATCCAAATCATTCTTCAGCGCCCGCTCCATCTCAGGGACTTCGTCAAATTGCCTTCCAAAGTTGAAGCTAGTTGAAGCTTGAACATGCTTGAACTCACCAAGCTGTACCAAGATGAGAAGTGAGAAGTGAGAGGAATTGCTGTTCAATTCCTGAAATGGCTCAAATATCTTGCTCTCCCTGTCTCTTCCACTCTCTCTCTCTCTCTCTGTATCTCTGCGTTCATGCATACATATGGCTTCAAACCGGGTATGAAACGTTCTGCGGTGATCCGGTCGTATGGAACGAGTGAGGTACGCATAAGAGGGTATGGATCAAGAGCATGGATCATATCCCGTGGAGATGTATGGATCCGGGGAATGGATGGGGGCTATGGACCGCCTGTGAGTCCAGAGTATGGATCGGAGTTTGACAGTTTGAGAGGCGGCCATGCAGGTGCCGGTACACTATATCGAGTCCTTCCCAACCCATTTGCCTCATGCGCTCCATCATCACGCTATCTGCACCTTTGGCCTCAAGTGGTATCGCCACATTACCAATGTCAATATCAAATGCATCAATGCGGCTTCCAAGCAAACACGTTTCATACGTGTCCCACTTTGCAGCTGGTGGCTTCTTTGTGGCCTGATTTAATCACAGTGATTTTAATTAATCGAACTGAAATCCATCATGGCCCTACTGGTTAGACCATCAGTGATGTTCTTTGGGGCCCCCCATTGCTTGGGGAAAACTATCTACTGAATCTACTGTCCAAAGCCATTTAGGCCACCACTCATTGCAGGTTTCTGAGTGTTGTTAAGATTTCAGACTTCTCCCAAGCTTTGCACAAACAACCAGGTGGCCCTCATTGGCCAAAAACAAAACAGTTTTGAAGGGCAACACTTCTGTTGCTTCGAAAATCGCCAAGGGATGCCAAGTGACAAAAAGGATGAATGGGTAGCCCTCCGTGGGCAGATTCTCCACTGAGGTGATCCTTGGGTGCAAGAAACCCATAGAAATCCGATTTTATAAGGAATCCGACTTTATTCTTGATATTCCTGATATTCTTGATACCAAGGTAAAAGGTAGTATGTCAATTTTTGTTTGATACCAACATCTCTCAGAAAGGAATGCTAATTTCATGCACGGCGCTGCGCTTTTCATACTTTGGCAAGTGGATGCTCGAGTTTTTGAAGGAATGCTACTGGACAAATTAGGAAAACCCTGTCTTATCAATCAACATGTAAAAACATTTGTTCTTTTCCAAGAGCTAACTTTTTCTCAGTATCGCGCTCTGGAATAAAGACTGAACTCCAGGAAAACAACACTTGCGATGCTCCAGAAATTGTCCAGTAAAAAGGTGGACCAGCGCGTGTTGCGCATATATGGTTGCGAATGATGTGAATGAACCCCCTTGGTGCTGTGCTGTTCACATCAAAACACCTGATTGTTATGTGCTATGGATGTTCATCACGAGAGTCATATCGGAAAATCTTTTGACCTATCCTCATATTGTTCCATGACATGCTTCATCACCGAAGTGCTGCTTGATGCTTCAAACACTACTCCATCAGTAACTATCCCCACCAATGGTTCTTCTGATATGGCGGTTATGCGAAGTGAAGTGGATATTGGGTCACTGATACACGTAGGTTATCAAATTGTGTCACTATGGTACCACACATGTAGGTAATAAAAACTATATTCAATCGGCATTATATAACCATCAAAACTCATATAATCATATAATCACACACACATAATATATATTATTATTATATTATAGTATATATATATTATATTTACATGTTATATATAATATACACAATACTTACAATACATAACCGTAACATACCGTAACTGTTGTTAACCCATACTTTGCAACGGCTTCGCCAAGATGCCCCGCTGGAGATATCAAACCATTCACCTGTGTGGAGCCCACGTTGGCCGCGGCAGTCTCTTCAGAGCAGCGCCGCAACAGGACCTCGGAGAAGGGTACAGGGCGGGCACGGGTCACTTGGGGTTGATACCAACACATTTTTTTTTAACTTTTTGAGTCATTATCATATCATGATATGAATAAATATGTGTTTGTCACGATTGAGATTTTTGTGCGCAAAAAAAACCCTTGTCACGTTTGAGATTTTTGTGCGCATGTTCATTGTTTAAATTTCTATGGCATGCATACATTTTTTTGAATCATATTTTTGAATCGTTATCATATCATGACATAAATGGATATAAATATACATTGCGTGTCTCCCATGCCAGAGAGACACCCGATTTTGGCGCTGAAAGCAGGGGCGCGTTGCTCTTATGTTGCACCACCGGTGCATACTGCGCAGCCCCTCAAAATCCAACCGCTTCCTGTGCGCAGTACCGCCACCCATCAAAGCAGCCTCACGGCCCCACTCTACGTGCAAGTGTGCTATCAAAAAAGATCAAAAGTGACACTGATCCAGTTAAGTGACATCTTGTCAGACACTCTTGCAGGATGCGGAAAGAAACTTTTTGAGGACACGGTTCTAGGACGCGTTTTGTGCATGTTCCATAAACCATCAATCCCATTCAATTCCTATGGGTCCCCTATGGGTCCCGGCGGCCCTGTGGCCCCGATTTAACTGTGAATTAAATCTGACGGCGGCGACAGGCCGCGCCGGCCGCTTTATAGGAGCGGTCCCGCATACGTTTGGGAATTACAATGTTATCCCAAAAGGGCAGCCTAGACACACCAGAAGTCAAGTGTCTTTCTTAGCATTCTACCCTCCAAACGGAGTCTTTGGGCGTTTCTTTTCTACCTCTATCTTGTCACGTCTAAATCTGGGTGCACTATGTGCAAGGCGGCTCTGAAGATGAAGCCAAACCAAAATGTCTGTTGTTCCCAAAAAACAGGCCCCCGCTTTTTCGGGAGACACCGCAGGCTCCAAATTTGGGGCCCCAATTCTCTGGGGCTTTGAATACATATGTTACATTGCACGAACTTCTGCTGCTTGGAGCTTGCTTTGGCATTGTGCCATGAGAATTCAGTTTCTCTGCGTCTCACATTCCGCATCGAAGTCCGGAAGGTTCTCGCATACACACACCCACACATATATATATATATATTATATATCATAATCTGTACCTCTGGATCTTCCAAGTTTGATACGTTGTTTTGAACAGCTTCTAAAGCAATCATCCTATCCATCCAAACACACCTAATTACTCACACTGTTTACGGTGGCGCCCGGCACAACACTTGTGTTTCCCTTCTATGTTCCTGGATGTTCCTGGATTTTCTTTGCTTGATCAACTCTCTGAATGATAAGTCGCTCAGCTCATGTCCTTTCCTTGATTCATCAGTTGCAAGCAGTCCAATTCAAGGGATGACTTGGGGTTGTCTCGTCATGGGGTTAGTAGTTAGTATGCCCACACGGTAATTCAGAACGGAAACATCATGGTCATCATGGTCATCATGGTCAACATTGGTCAACTATGGGACTTTTGGGTTTTCAACTTGCACCAGTGCCAGCAAGTTGCTGACATGCGTTTCCTGTCCGAAGTGAACCTTGGAGCACTTAGTTGGCAAACCAATGCAGAAAAGCTGGCAGCACCCCTCCAGTTTTATGAGTTGTCCTCTTGCTCCAGTTTTATGAGTTGTCCTCTTGCCAATCTTTTGGGTGGTTTCCTTATGTTTCCTTGCTCTGATTGGAGGATCCATAGAGTTGCATGCAGCATATTCAAATTTCATGACCTACTCTAAGCGCCGCATATGCAGTACGGGGGAAAGCGAAGTGTATACACGCGCAAACCTCAAATGCAATCACGCTGCTCGTTGCAAATGAGCACTTGGTAGTAGACCTGACCGGTCGCATGGAATTCAAAAGCAGTTGGCCCCTTTGGTCTTCCAAAGTCATGGTATGAAGGCTTGCGTTTATGAATTTGACTACAGGGACTACGTGTATCGGAATGTATATGATATATATATACGCACACACACATATATATACGTCTGTATATATATATATATGATGTATTATATTCTGTATATCATCATATCAATACGTGTATCTCCATGGCATATGGCATATAATGTCTAGAATTGTGGAGGTTCTGCCCGCCTGTTGCCCGCGGATGTTGATAGTGATCTTGCCACTCTGTCCTTGATGCGACATCTCTACTGAGATTGCCACAGCTAAATATGCCTGGTCTGTTCCAAAGTATTCCAAAGTAAAGTTCAAGCAAACGAGAAGGCTGGGTGCCATCCGAAAGCTTTCCCGTTTGGAACTGCCAAGGCTCTTTTCTGAAAGAAGAAACCGAAGTCCCTTGCCATCGCCAGAAGGGCTTCCTGTTGCAAAATCTTTCTCCCTTGACACCCGTTGACAAGCGCTGAAGGCCCTTGTCAGGGGCAAAAACTTGGGATGTGGATCAAGAAGACTTTGTGAAAATTGGGCACCCCAGGAAATGGGGTTCCTCTTTAGCTTGGTCAAAGTCAAAGTCCAAAGTCTGTGGGTTGCAGGGGCATCATTCTTGCAACCACATGCATGTTGATCTCACGGGGTGAGATCTTCTTGGAACAGGTATGATAGGTGCGCAGAATTCTGGAAACAAAGGAACTCAAAAGTATTGCTGAAACTGTGCTTCTGGGTTCTGGGTGCTTATGGTGCTTGCGCGCGTGGATATTACTTTTCATTAGTTTTCTGAAGGTGAGCCTTGTTCTATGTACAGCTTTGTGGTTGTACGGGATGCTTGCTGTGTCATTCTCATCCGCACTGAGGAACTGAATAGCTGTGTGAACAAAGTCCATGAACAAAGAAATGGCACCTTCAACACAACATAACATCACAGCAATGAGGCATTTTGAGATCACATATGCTTTGCATCGCTAGACATATTTTGATAAAATGCTTCTAGCATGTCTTCATGCTTTGTCCATGTGGCCCGACACCGGTGTCTTTGATGCACATGTTCCTGAGGTCATGAGTCATCCTGTAATATCCTGTGCAAAATGAAGCACATGTTGGGACTAGACAAGTCATCCTGCTCCACTGCTTGCGCAGAGAAACAAAAACGTGCTCCTCATCTGGAGATGGGCTTCGGAATTGAGTACCTTTGAGATGCTTGCGAAACTTTGTGAAAGTGGAGAGTCTTTGTGGAATGCCGACAGCGCCCGTGTTTATTGTGTTTTGCTTTAACATGCTGTAAGCAAATGTTCTTCAAGCTGCCGGGTGCGCCTTTCATAGTCAATAATGACTTTGTATTTTCAGGTTTCAGCTGGGGTTATGTTATAATCCCAAATAGACTGATAAACCTATGGGGCAAAACAATACAACCGTTAAGCTAGCAGCCCAGCGCTTTTTCTCCTGAGCCGCAATGC
>Ga0126342_10012698_pt1 | contig 14993 bp, 24 predicted proteins | sample Cyp1metagenome_FD_92528 | JGI IMG/M metagenome (GOLD analysis project Ga0126342, IMG submission 92528) | Coral microbial communities from Lord Howe Island, Old Settlement Bay, Australia - Cyphastrea 1 metagenome | ecosystem: Host-associated > Invertebrates > Cnidaria > Coral ...
ACCAATACATACCAATACATACCAATACATACCAATACATACCAATACATACCAATACATACCAATACATACCAATACATACCAATACATACCAATACATACCAATACATACACATACATACACATACATACACATACATACATACATACACATAAAACAATACATACATATATACATACATACATATAAAGCATTACATACATATATAACCATACATACATACATAGATATATAACAATACATACATACATATACAACAATACATACATTCATACATACATACATACATATACATACATATACATACATATACATACATATACATACATATACATACATATACATACATATACATACATATACATACATATACATACATATACATATACATACATACATAAATACATACATACATAACGATACATACATACACATATGACAATACATACATACAAATATAACAAGACATACGTACATACATACATACATACATTTATAACAATACATACATACATATAAAACAATACATACATATATAGCCATACATGCATGCACATATAGCATTACATACATATATACATACATACATACATGCATACATACATACATCCATGCATGCAGACATACATACATACATGCATACACATATAGCATTACATACATACATAACAATACATATATACATAACAATACATAACAATACATACATACATAACAATACATACATACAAAACAATACATACATACATACATACATACATACATACATACACACACAGACATACATACATACATACATACATACATACACACATACATACATACATACAGGCATACATACATACATACAAAACAATACATACATACATATAAAACAATACATACATACATATAAAACAATACATACATATATAGCCATACATGCATACATATATAACATTACATGCATACATATAAAACATTACATACATATATATACAACAATACGTACATCCATGCATGCATACATACATACATACATCCATGCATGCAGACATACATACATACATACATGCATGCATACATACATACATACATATCAATACATACATACCAATACATACCAATACATACCAATACATACCAATACATACCAATACATACCAATACATACCAATACATACCAATACATACCAATACACACCAATAGATACCAATAGATACCAATAGATACCAATACATACATACATACATACATGCATACATACATATATAACAATACATACATACCTAGTTAACAAATACATACATACATACAGAACAATACATATATACATACATACATACAGACAGACAGACAGACAGACAGACAGACATACACACACATACACACATACATACATACATGCATGCATGCATGCATGCATACATACATACACATATAACAATACATACATACACATTTAACAATACATACATACACATATAACAATACATACATACATATATAACAATACATACATATATAACGTTACATACATATATAACGTTACATACATACATATATAACGTTACATGCATACATACATACATACGTACGTACGTACATACATACATACATGCATACATACATATATAAGATTACATACATACATACATACATACATACATACACACATACATACATACAGGCATACATACATACATACATACATAACAATACATACATACATACATACATACATACATACATACAAATATAACAATACATACATATATAACAATACATACATACATACATACATAGATAGATAGATAGATAGGTAGATACATACATACATACATACATGATACAGGTACATAGATAGATAAATAGATAGATAGACAGACCGACAGATAGATAGATAAATAGATAGTTTTTAGACATGAACTCACACACACTCACACACACACATATATATATATATACGGCAGAGTATTGCATATTTTCCGAAAATTTGTGCGCTCCAATTTAATTATTGGAAGTTCATGCCAAATCTATGGAAACTCTCCTGATATGTTGGCAACCGTTGGTGACTTCCACTGCCAGACGGCGGGAGAAGTTCCAGCAGCACGTGGTGATCGCGACTTGGCTGAATCCTAACGATCTCACCACGACGTCATTGGTTGGGGCAAGAGGGGAATCATCCCGAATGATCCCAAAAGGACATTTTTGGGCTGGTGAATCGCGTGGTCTACCTGGAATCTTCTGACATTCCGGATCACTGTTAGAGTTTTGATGCCGAGGTGAGAAGGGTGACAGGCAGGAACTTTCGATGTGTGTTTGTAGTGATTCTTTAACCAACCGGTATCAATCCGCTTCATGGAAAGAGGGCATTTTGAAATGTGGAAAGCATACAGCATACAGCATACCAAACAAGACTTTTGGAGAGAAAGGCTAGATACGTTGGTGGATCAAATGGCTCAAGCTCAGTACGTCCAGTAGGGTTTCGAGGGATATTGGAGCAATGGCTGCAGAAGATTGGAAAGAAAGAAGCTCTGCTTTCACGGTACACCTTTTCTTTTCTTTCTTTTGATTTATATAGTTGGGTGAGATATGACATCCAGGTTTAGTCTTCACGCCTCAATTTGCAACCAGACTTGGGCACCACCCATTTCCACAATTCGAAACAGCATCCCACCCAGGAAATGGTTAATATAACAGTATAATATAATATAGTACATGTAGTATTTGACCGTCACTTACTCATCAATGTCATGAGCCCTTACAAACCATTCGCACTCCTTCCAACTAGATCACTGTCGTAAACCTGATTAGGCCCCGCCAAAAAGAGACCCAAATTGCTTCTGTTTTCTGTTGTGCCCCCTATGCCTGTTCCTCTGCTGTTTTGAAGGTGATACATTTGTTTCCATAGCTTCTTGAAATGAGACTAATACGAAATAATGCTCCCTAAAACGCATCTAAATGGTAAGTCACTGCGTTCCCCTTCCAACGGTTCACCGTCCTCCCCGTCCCAGCCTCCTTGCATGCCCAGGTAACGTTGCAGCGGTGGGCAGCGATGAGGACAAGGCGCTGCGAAAGATGGTCGCCGGCAAGGCCGGGGATGGATGAAGATTTAAATATAGATGATATGGATAGACAGATGGACGATACATCATTGATCATGATATACCAGCAACTAACAAACAAACTAACTAATGAACGAACCAATTAACAAACTAATTCACTGATTCACTAACTAACACAAACTAACACAAACTAACACTAACTATAACTAACTATAACTAACTATAACTAACTATCACCAACTATAACTAACTATCACTAACTATAACTAACTATAACTAACTAAAACTAACTATAACTAACTATAACTAACTAAAACTAACTATAACTAACTAAAACTAACTTTAACCAACTATAACCAACTAAAACTAACTTTAACTAACTATAACTAACTAAAACTAACTAACTAACTAACTAACCAACTAACTAACAAACTAACTAGCTAACTAACTAACTAACTAGCTAACTATAACTAACTAACTAACTAACTAACAAACTAACAAACTAACAAACAAACTGACTAACTGACTAACTAACTAACTAAAACTAACAAACAAACAAACAAACTAACTAACTAACCCTACTATACCTACTATACCTAACTATACCTACCTATACCTAACTATACCTAACTATACCTAACTATACCTAACTATACCTAACTATACCTAACTACACCTAACTATACCTAACTAAGTAACTAACGAACTAACTAACTAATTAACTAACTAACTAACTAACTTTAACTAACTTTAACTAACTAACTAACTAACTCTAACTAACTGTGACTAACTCTAGCTAACGATAACTAACTATAACTAACAAACTAACCAAGTAACTAACTAACTAACCAAGTAACTAACCAAGTAACTAACTAAGTAAGTAACTAAGTAACTAAGTAACTAAGTAACGAAGTAACTAAGTAACTAAGTAAGTATCTAAGCAACTAAATAACTAACAAACTAACAAACTAACAAGCTAACAAACTAACAAGCTAACAAACTAGCAAACTAACAACTATATATATATGTATACATGTACATGTACATGTACATGTATATGTATATGTATATGTATATGTATATGTATATGCATACACACACGCACACCCACACACACACATGTACACACTTGGCCAAACCTCGGGCAGCAATCGCCAGCAGATTTCAAGGGCTTCACTGTACCAGCGATTTATTTGGCAAACTTTAGCACATTTCAGGGGAGAACGACTCCACCGCAACACCATGGGAACTTGATTTCAAGAAGATGTGTTTTCACCTGCGATGCGGGTTTTTCCCAAGCCTGTGATCCCATCTGTGCCAAAACGCACAGGAACCTGCATGGTCCGGTGCCGGGGCCCAAGCGGGCGTATTGGTGTGGCGAATAGAGCACTTCCACGTGGTGCCTGTGGAAGCTTGGCTCCCCTCCCATGACCCCCCCAAAGTGGATGAGGTTCGTTGGGTCTTTCCGGGGAGTCAGTGCTGGTAAAGTATGAAATAAGGTGAAGTGGCAGCTACTTCTAGTCTGCGTTGTTTTGGTAGCTGTTACTGCTTGGCTTTGAAAGATGACAAGCTTTCGATGTCCTTTGAGGATCTTGCGAACTATGGAAAATTCCACAAGGGCGACTCCTACATAGTGCTGAAGACAGTAGAGAGTGACAGCGGTCCCTTGGCTGCAGGGGTTCTGAGTCAGCTGGCCACCTCCATTTTTGCAAAATCTTTGGCTACCATCGATTTTTTTTGCTGGTTGCTTCTATTGTTGTGATTCACACAGGCAAGTTGCTACACACCATTCACTTCTACATCGGCAAAGAGAGCTCTATAGATGAGAAGGGCACTGCAGCCTACAAAACTGTGGAGCTTGATGACCTTCTCGAATCCAAGCTGAACATGCAAGAGCTCTGCGTGAAACAAAAAAGGAGATGGAACATGCCCCTCGGGAGGATCACTTCTCATTTCCAAATAGAACATGTCGCATTTCATACATTTTGTGCATTTTCATACATTTTCATACACGATTCTACCTCCATGCATGTTCCAACTTTGGTCAACTGTAGCCACAGCATCTTCGAGACCGTGTCCCAACATCCTGAGGACGGCGAGCCGAAACAAGTGCGGGAGGAGATGGGCAGCTTGTCCAGGTGCTAGGTCTGGTAGGTGGGGACGGAGGGGCTGGTTGCAGTCAGTAGGAAGTCCTCAATCTGTGATTGCCCCTGATACTGTGAGCTCATCACATGCTGTACCAGCTTTTTGCCCTTTTGACCAGCTGAATGACATATAGAAACATCGAGATCCAGACTTTGGCTCTCTTCCAGAGCCGGCCCTTTGTACCCACCATGACCTCACCACAGCGAGGTCAAGAGTCCCCAGAGTTTGCAGAGCTGTTCCCTGGATTGGAGTACCTGGATGGAGGCAGGTTGGAGCAAAACCTAACCGTCCTAACCTTGGCAGCCGTTGTTACGATTGATCACAGCTCAGACCCGGTGACCCGTGACATGCCAGGTGTGGACAGCGGCTTCAAACACGTGGTGCCCGAAGGGCATGACACCAAGCTCTACCAGGTGAGGCGTGTGCATGGCAAGACCACGGTGTTGCAGGTGCCAGCGATGAAGGAAACTCGGCTGATCTGGACCTGGGGATGTGACAAACAAGAAATTGGGATTCAACCAACAGAAGTGGTAGAACAGGGATATACTGGGGATATAACATGATATAATGGGATATCATGGGAAAACCTTGTTTAGTCATGTTTGGTCATGTATGAATATAATCCACCCAAATGAAACCCCGGTTTCATATTGGATATATTCATTTTGGGGGCCATTTTGGGGAGTACAGTATTTCATACTAGGTTGGACAGGACTGGGCCTCCAGGAACTCATCAATGACGGAGACAGCTTCGTGTTGGACGCCCCGGAGAAGGTCTACGTTTTGGATGGGCCCAAGGCATCGCCCTTTGAAAAGCGTCAAGCCAATGAGACGGCTGAGAACATTGAGAGAGCGAGGCCCAGCTTTGGGATGTAGTGACTGTAGTGGTTCTTTTCAGTTCTTGTCTGGAGTGGGACATGTATGGGACATGTATGGGACATGTATAACATATTATTGTGAAATATTATACGCAACAAAAAACATCAAACAGCGATGTGGAAGTCTTCACTAAGCGGATGATGTCTTCTTGGACCTAGGGGGAGACGAGAGCAAGACTGATTGCTGCAGGAATGGCAAAGCGCAAGCCACCCACGACATTGATGATGGCTTTTGGGCCTTGCTTGGATGAGTTGCGTCTGGCCGACCTGGCCTCGATCGATTCCGTTGAAAAGACTTGAGATCTGCGGCAGGGTCGGATTAGCCATAACGAGCTTAGCCCTTTATCCAGTAACTTAGTAGTGTCCAAAATGAGACGTTTTTGAGGAAAAGCATGGACATATTTAGTTGTCTTTCTGCATCTCTCTTTCTCTCTGTTTGATTCTGTTTCCACCTTTTCTATGTATCTATGTCTATATCATCTATATCTATTTCTATGTGATCTATATCTACGCGGTCTATATCTATGTGATCTATCTATCTATCTGTCTGTCTGTCTATCTATCAATCTATCAACCTATCAATCTATCAATCTATCAATCTATCAATCTATCAATCTATCTATCTGATATGTATCTATCTAAATCTACATATATATATAAATTTATAAATGTATTATGCATACACTTGTATGTATACTCCTTCATGAAGCAGATTTGTACGACCAATTTCTTGTGCAGGCCAGATCGCGATCGCCGCGATCAAGGCGATCGGGGCCGGGGCGACCACGGCGACCGCGGCGACCGCGGCGACCGCGGCGACCGCGGCGACCGCGGCGACCGCGGCGACCGCGGCGACCGCGGCGACCGCGGGCGTGGTGGCGATCGCGGTGACCGAGGTCGGGGTCAAATATCAACAATGCTATGGAACACATCCGGATACCACCTTCTGGCATGTTTATCACTTGCATGAATCGAACCTACAGTATCATGGATACAGAAGATGGATCGGATTTCCGAACTATCTTTAAATTTGAACTAGTTTGGTGCAGCTTCTTGAGGGATGTGTTTGGAGCTCAGCAGTGAATGGTGCACTCTTTAGCACTTGGAAGGAGATCGACAGGATCGACAGGACAGGCCCATGTGTGATCGTAGAGATTCACCCGTAGCTTTCCTGCAACATTTGCAAGGCAAGTCAAGAGTTCGTATGTGAGAAACATCTACTTTTTCAACTTTGAAACCTTTTACATCGTGGAAGTGAGACACAAGGATATGTAGATATACACCACACATACACATATATTATATTTATATTTTTTTTTTCAAAAATATAAATTATTATTATTATTATTCCTATTCTTCTTCGTCTTATTATATATATATATTATATTATTATTATTATTTATTATTTATTGTTTATTATTATTTATTATTATTTATTATTATTTATCATTATTTATTTATTATTATTATTTATTATTATTTATTGTTATTATTATTTACTATTATTATGTATCTTATTGCATTTATTACTATATTTATTATTATTATTATTACTATTATTATTATATATTATTATATATATTATTATTATTCTTATTATTATTATTACTATTATTATTTTTTTTAATCATTATTATTATAGTTATATACATTATTATTACTATTGATATTATAACATACATTATTATTATTATTATTATTATTATTATTATTTTCTTATTATGTATTATATATTTTTATTTTTGCGATGATGATGATGATGATGATGATGATGATGGTGAAGATGATGGTGATGGTGATGGTGATGGTGGTGGTGATGGTGATGGTGATGATGATGATGATGATAATGATGATGATGATGATGATGACAATGATGATGATGATGATGATGATGATAATGATCATCATCATTATCATTATGATTTATAGTTATATTATAGATATGATTATGTACATATGTGTGCCACATGTGGGCACCCGTGCACCTTTCCGAGCCTTCTCAGGACCGGCGGAGGAGTCGGAGTCGACGAAGGAGAAGTCGCAGCCGCGGGGTGCTGTGCTCAGTTCATGTCAAGACGCGGTTGATTATAGCAACCCGTAGTAACCCATACTAACCCATAGCAACCTATCATTCTGAGAGAAATTACTTCAAATTTGAATGAATTGGCCTGAGGATTGAGACGAATCCCAGTCAAGTTTATTGGCTCTATCTCCAAATCAATTTCTGGACACTTTGGGTGAAGGAAGATGATTAAGACAGACGCATGAAGCAGAAGTTTCCGCAATGGGTAAGGCTCAGAAAGCGCCAGCCTGATGGCTGCCATGGGCCATGAGATCCGGGTAGAGACTTCATGGTGCAGGTTTTTGTTGGATCATTTGCATGTAACGACATCGTTTTGTGGACATGTCATGAAATCTCCAAGTTGTGTCTTCCCGGAACTTTGGTCCAGCTGTTTAAACTCGCAGTTTGGTCTCACCCCTTCCGATTATTTTTAGGTGAGGCTTTGCCCAAAAAGCAAAGCATGGGGTTGTGACAGTGGGGGGCTCATGAAGGCCTCAATCCCTCATGGCTTCTCCTCTGGACCCCCTCTGGTAATTCAACATAGCTATAGAAAACTATCAGTTTTAATAGGTAAACCATGGTAATCCATAAATGGGTCATCTATACCACAGCAAACTTTGAATGACCAGAAATTTGATTCAATTCAAAGAGAGCCGAACAACCACGAACGGAGTAAAGTCTTGGGACCATGTGAATCCCGATGGGCCGTTTCAGCTGTGGTTTTTTCCAGGGCGCCGCGGGGTTTCTTTACCCCAACAGGGGGTAAAACTTGTTGCACCAGGGATGCAGGCTCTGGTGAGGGTGGGAGAAATGCAGAGACGTCGCTAGCTACTGTATGGATTCATCATGCATCAACAAACATCCCAAATAGAGGCATCGAAGATCATCGAAGTGGGGATGGTTCATGAGGCTTACCTCACTCTGCAAGAGGTGGATGGCGCTGAGGATCCAGTGGCCGGACGGTTGCGAAAGGCTTGGGCTTTTGTTTCTGCCACAACCTGGGCTTGGAAGCGGATTTTTCGACGGGGAATTGACATGGCAATTTCTGGCGTTCGGTGCTGAACCAAAACCATTGGCGCATTCTTATCGTATGATTGTGCTTGGCACAGGCTCAGTTTCCTTTCATCTTCTGTCAAAATGGGGTGGGAACTGCAGACAATCCGTGGTCTCATGTGGTCTCACGCAGCATCATCGAGACACAACGGTAGAGATCAAATTTGAGACTTCTGCTTCATTTCAGCTTGACTCCATTATAATCCATCCATTTTCTGCTCAATTTCGACCTTACCATTCCCAATTTCATGGATCTTAAGTAGCATAAGCGATGGTTGCATTTCGAGGAGCACCGAAAGCTAGCAGACTTGCTGTCCACCCGTGAGGGCCAGGCGCGCAAACCCATCAGATTCGGGGCAAGTGATTTCATGTGATTTCTATTTTAAATTCTAGGGATGGCTGAGGTTTCTCCATGTTTCTCTCCTCCCCAGGGGTTCAAGAGAAGCGGCTCGTTTTTGTATGTTTTCTGTCTGCCAGGTCTATTTTCTGGTGAAGTTCCTTGTGCAAAGGGGAAGCGAGGTGGCTGAGGAGTTCAGACATCGACTGAAGAAAGGTCAGCCGATCCACGCGCGTGGCTACAACTTCTCGGAGGAGGCGTGTAACAGTAACATCGTGTCACCTGTATCTGTCAGTGGGCGCACGCGGTTGACAGCTGCCAAACTCCCATGCTCAAAGAGACACCAAAGATGGAATTCCTGGGGGGAGGTTTTCACTGGCAATTGCTGGGACGCAGCTTGAGGTCATCACTGAAGCTTTGCAGCAATGGGAAGGGAAGGGCACTTCCACTGCGAGGCGCGGGATTCCTCGATCTGCGGTGGAATCCGGACTTCCGTAGATGTCATCCAGTCACGAGGATCCTTCTTAACGGGAGCGACGATCTCCATGGCCAGGAGTCCGGTGCCAGAAAGCTCGGCGACAGAACACAACGAGGGCAAGGCAACAGGCCAAGCAACAGGCCAGGCAAGCGGCTTCTCCGAACTCCTCGGTGAACTCTCGCACAACCTGATGTTCCAGTGTTCCAGGGTCAAATACCACTTCTGCATCATTTCCAAATGCTTAGATGTACAGCACGTTGCTGCGCTGCTCTCTGCTTTCATGAGGCATCGCTGCCACCAAATCCAGGGAGAAACCCGAGGTGCCAAGGTGCGCTCTGGAGCTGTGCATGTTGCTGCGCTATGCGGTTGTGAACACAGCGGATTTTCTGAGTCAGCTGGGAAACCACTTTCCAACGCTGGGGCACTTGCCAAACTGAACATGTTTGAACATGTTTAGGTTTAGGTGTGAATCTCGACTCCGGCCCCTGACCTGGACCAGGCCAACGCAAGCCGAGCCCGCCCCGCAGGTTGCGCAGGTTGCCGCCTCAGACCTGAGACCTTCTACTGCGGTTTCCCCTGAGTTCTGGCACCAAGGATGGCGTGAAGCCAGGCTTGCAAAGCTTCATGAACGCCAGCCGGAGAAGGTGCTGTGGCACTCAAACCGGCTGGAAGATCCCAAAAAAATCATAAAACATCTCCATCCATCATTCATGTTGTTGGATAGTTTTTGAAGACTTAATTATCTCACTTCCCAGAAATGAGGTTCCAAACCCCAACCAATGTGAAAATCAAGGCCTTGATTATTGTAATTGCGGCTTCTGAACAGGAGCATAAGTGGAAACCTTTTCCAGCCAAGCCGTGATGGTTTCCTCACGAGGACCTTGCAGCGTTTCGCAAAGTTTCTTGATTTTTCTGCGTGATTCTGATTGATCATCACCGTCACAATACAACTTCCCAACCATGTACTTTCTAGTAGTCCAACCTACGGAGAGGTCCCCAAATTCCCCAAGTTTGTAGGCGACCTTCCTCCAAGAACCTGAGAAATTTCTACAGGACCTGGATGGAGATGGCCGAAGCCAATCGACGGTGTGGGGTGCCTGAGCCTGCTGAAGGTCAGTGTGGGGTGCCAAGAAGACTCAAGGTGTTCCTACATGTTCCTACTAGACTAACAAGATTGCAAGAGAGTTTTGCTGGAATTTTCGGTTCCCAATACCCACAGAACATATCCCACTGCCAGATGTTGGAGGCAGGAAACTTGAGATGATTACAACTTGAAGCTCAAAATCCAACTGTTCTGCAACTATCGGCTCTCAGTGACGAACATAAGCAAAATCCCTGAATCGCAAATGATGCGATTCGACCAAGCACGAATCTAGAAGCTTTGCCATGTCTTTTAGCAAGGGCCCAGTGGGAAGAGGACACCGCTCTGTGAGCTTTGGCTCATAGCACTTGGAGTTTGCATTGGCCTCATTGATCTCTCGCGACTCTAGTTGGCATTTGTTTTGTCTCAGCTGAACCACAGATCTCACATAAAGTTGGCAGCTAAAGTGTTGAACATGATTTGACCTGATGTCCCTCGCGATTCCATGTTTTGCCATCATTTAATTTGCAATCCATTTTCATAGGGTTGCTGCCTGCTTTTTCATGTTCTCTTCTCGTCCCAGCCACATGGTTTTCCACGGTCGCAGGATACAACTCCTTCAGTGCCGGCTCTGGGGAACGCAAGGTGGGCAGATTGGGGCTCCACCGCGAGGAAGACCTGGACCTGGACTTCTCCTCCGCGCTAGAGGCCTGAGGTGAAACGGTTTTCCAACCGGAGAGGTCCTCCAAGAGGCTTTTTTCGTGTTGAATGCTCAGAATGCTCAATGTCTTTCAGGTGGACCTAGGCCGTGGCCTTGGGACTTCGGTCACGCGCGACTCCTTTGGCTTCTCCTCTCACCACTCTGTGGGCGTGCGACGGGCTCCAGGACGGGCCGTTGGAGCTTCAATTTGGAACAGTTGGGCAATCCTGAGAAAACGTCTTCAGGAATCAGCACCCATTAGATTGCCTTAGATCCCTTAGGTTGCCTTGACTTTGGGTGAGAATGTAAGATAATGTAAGGGTGGTGCATTGATTTGGGACCACACGAGGCGGAGTGGACAGAGCAACGAGCTTTCAAGCTGCGTCCAATCGGCCCAACCAAGGCAGGGGATGTCGGAATCTAAAGATCGTTGGTTTGGCATGGCTGAACTCCAGAAAAGATCCCAATCGGATAGTTGATGATAGTTGGATTGTGAACATCAAATAAACATATATTTATATATATATAATATATATTTATCATATATTTATATAAATCAACATTGCTGATAGCGGGTGCTCAGCAGCTCAGCGAAGGCTTGGAGCAGATGCCTTTCGACCATCAAATCCGTGGAATGCGCTGGAAGGATCGCCAGGGATCACTGGGACATTGTCAAATTCTGCGGCCAAATTCAGAGGTTTCCCATTTAAATCTTAGGGACTTATATAACTTAATATCACTTAATATAACTGTATAACTTATATAATCCCATTCAGATAGGCAAAAAATATATCTTTATGTAACTCATATTACTGAGTTATATAACTGTACCCTATAATGTTCTTCTCGAAAACTGAGCCATGGCAGTTGGGAAACCCGAAGCCCATTTTCAAGTTGCTGAGGGCGAGGGCGTTTGCTGCTTCATCTTGGCCGGCTCGGGGGGAATCGATGCGTTCCGAGCTTCCAGGGTCCTACCGCACTTGTTACATTTGAGCCTTGGACCAGAATGGATGGTGGTTATTGCTGATGACTGTTGATGTTGGGTGGATTAGGAACCAGGAGCCCCCAATTTAGTGGCAGGTTTTTACGGTGATTTTGGAAGATTGAAAGCTGCGGTACCTACTATGGCAGCTATATACATCCCATCTGTCTTCGACTCTCCAACCTGGCTGCCCAGGAGTACCTTGAGCAGTGGACACTTGGGGCAGGCAGACTTGAGTGGATTCCGAGCCTGCGTGCTACTCTGCAGCCTGGCTCAGCTCACTGCGCCTGTTGTAACACACGATCCGATTTCAAGGGTATGTTGAAACTTATGGTAGCCATGGAGCTGCAAAAAAAGACATGGTTGAACTTGTGCTACGATAAATCATCATGGATCTCACCTGACCTGATCACTGCCCGTTATTGATGTGCAGTACCATGCCCCAGGTGACTTGATGGAGTGGCCTGCCTCCCAAGACGACGCAAAAGATCTCTTTTCTGCCTGTAAGGAGCTGGCCTCCAACGGCTCAGCCGTGGCCGTCATCGCAGTTTTCTTGGCACCCATCCCGGGAGGTCCGGATCGGGATGCGGCGTCGACCCAAGCACTTCATAGCGCCGTGTTGGCCGCTGGGGCCGACTGTGTGCTCTTTTCCTGTCCAACGCATCCGGTGACTTTCAGGCACCTCCAAGCTGCCATTCAAGGTACCGAAGCTTGGCATGAAAGAATCGCTGAGGCCATTGAAAGTGCTCAGGCAAAACTCGCCCGGGCGCAGGAACAGCGATGGCAGAGACATTATCAGATTGCCCTGCGAAAGATCGTGTGGAAAGCACCGCAGACCGTTTTCCCCCACATCCCGCAGGAGGACGCCGACTTGGCAGAGAGGGATGATGGAGTCGGTGACTACAGCTTTGTGAGGGTCATTGGGTCCGGCGCCTTTGGCAGTGTTTTCCTCGGCCGACATCCCAGATTTGGGGATGTGGCTATCAAAGCCATCAAGAAGGCATCCATCAAGAACGTTTTTGATTTGGCAAAGGTGGAGCGAGAACTTAGTATTTTGATGGGTGTCTTGGACCACCCCAATGTCCTGGAGATTCTGTCCTGCCTTCATGGAGCGAAGCTCGGCATGCCATTCTCGGCGTGTCACCATGTTCTTGCTATTTTCTGTTGTTGAAGGTGGTTTCCATGCAGTGCAGGGCCCTATGGCTGCTAATGGCCATTGCTAAGGAACAACCTCTACATTGTCATGCAGTTCCTCGGGGAGTACACCTTGCACACGTACCTGCAATTGCGGCAGACGGGGTCCGCACGCAACGTGTTGATGCTTCCCTTCCAGGAGGTGCCAACTTCAGTGCAAAAGGTTGGAGGGGAGGCCTCATGTGAACTGATGTGACTAATTGCTAGTCCCAGGTTGGAGGTTTGAAAAGACAGTAGGACTGGATTCACGGGAAAATGGAAAATGGATGAAACTGATTGAAACTGGATGAACATGGTCCGGCTCCAGCTGAAAGTTGCCAGGTGCAGGGTATCTTCGGAGATATCTTGAAGGCCATTGCCCACTGCCATGCAGCTCATGTCTGCCACCGAGATTTGAAGCGGCTTGGCTGAGAGAAGGCTAGCAACGGCTTGGTGTAACACCACCAGCTGATCTTGTCCTGCAAATTACTTCTGCACCGGTACTTTTCCCCTTTCTCATGCTGGTTTAGATTCTCAGCTTTACCAGCATCATGCAGCAGTCCGATGTGTCATCACAATTCATCACAATGATCTAGCACTTTTCAATTCCTTTTCTCCAGGATGTCCATTCATTTTGTGGGTATCCAACATCCCGCTTCCATATTATCATTTGGTAAGCCCAATTTTTACACTTCAGGTATAGTAAATGGCATACACAGAGCCATCCCACTTGGGAGGTTGAGGGGTTTACCATGGTTTACCACGTTCTTGATGTTTTTTTTAGCAGATATTCAGATCCCACTGGTCATGGTTCAATCCCCATGATCCCACCCACCAAGTTAGTTAAGGTATCAAAGGAAGTTTGAAGGTCTAACTTCCGTGTAACGGATTTTTACAAGTCACAACTACCACTATCACAATATCACCACTATCACCACTGTCTCAATACACCACTGTCACAACATCACCACTATCACAATATTATCACTATCACAATATCACAAATATCACAATATCACCATTATCACAACATCACCACTATCACAATATCACCA
>Ga0126342_10012699_pt1 | contig 14992 bp, 15 predicted proteins | sample Cyp1metagenome_FD_92528 | JGI IMG/M metagenome (GOLD analysis project Ga0126342, IMG submission 92528) | Coral microbial communities from Lord Howe Island, Old Settlement Bay, Australia - Cyphastrea 1 metagenome | ecosystem: Host-associated > Invertebrates > Cnidaria > Coral ...
AGCTTCTCAAAAGGTTCAATCAAGCTTCTCAACAGGTTCAACACACCTCGCAGCTTGCAAAATGTTCCTTGTCTAGGAATTCAGACGACACGTTAGGCAGAACAAGAACAAGAACAAGAACAAGAACAAGCACACAAATGCAACAAAACGATGTGTAGTAAGATGGTTACAAGCTGCGGTATGAAAAGAACATCACACTGTGCTCTGCACCTGCGCGCACGCGCAGAGCACGTGAACAACACCAACGCCGACACTACTATACATAACCCTTATTTCATCGCCGGTGTGCGAAGCTTTACAATATACATATATCATATATGTATGTAATCGGTTGTTTCCATGTTTGCAAAGCCAGGACGACAAGAACATCCTAGCCATATCTCACCCTTGGAAGCACATCTCAAAGACTAATCTTTGGATTGGACTTCTGGAGCTGCAGATCGCAGAAATGCAAAACCCAAAGGCTTGCAGATACAAAATCACGGCATCCTGGGTCAAACTCTGCAATCAGCGCTTCCACCCTTGAGGTGCTCCACTGCCAAAAGGTCCAGTATTTCTTTTGATAATGAATGATACTGAAGGATTCTGCGCATGTTGCCAAGTCATTGCCAAGTCATTGCCAAGTCATTGCCAAGCATGAAAGCACAGCTCTGCACACTCCCTGTGCATCGTTGAGTGGCTTTGCCACTCAACTTGCGAACTTCCAGTAAATGTATTCAAATGTAACTTCGTTGCAGGTTGGGCAGTTGGGCAGTTGGGCATCATGTTGCATGGTAATTTGGACTTCGCTGGGTTGGAATGCGAATGCTAAGTTGCGGTTGGTGCAGGCACCGCTTACCCCTGGCGAAGGTCCCAAGCCTCACTGCACGATGTGGCCAGGGAAAACATTGCCACTGACCTAGGTCGTGGCAAGGTTAGGCCACAATGCTATCTGCCAAATCTTCATCAAGGTGTTCCGCGTGCTCGTCCTCTGGTCCACACCTCAGAAGTCTGTGCCACTTGCTATGAAGGACGACTTTGCGCACGCTTCAACTTCTTTCAACTTCTTTGAATTGGAAATCTTTATTTCTCTGAGGTGCTCAAGGCTGATGGCCGCTCCCTCTTGGATCAACGCAGTGACTCCTGCGAGGCGTTGAGATATGAATGACCCGATCATGAACCTGGAATCATCCTCGAATCCTAGGTGCGAGTTTCATAGCCTGAAACACAGTGGCAACGGTCACGCTTGCACTGCTCGCACTGTGTCCTGAAATCACGGCTAGAATGTCCTGAAGGAACCAAGACCACAAGAGATTCAACCCTGACTCTGCAGCCGCTGCAGTCAATGAATTGAAGGAAAAGGTGGAAATGGGTCAGAAAAGGCAAGATTCCAAAAACACATTTCAAACATGTTCAAAACAGGGCAGTCAAAATGGCCTCGCGCTTCCCAACACAGTAAAACACAATTCATTTGCTGAAAAAAACAAGCTGTGAAGCTGTGAAGCGCCGGACAATGCTTGATGCGCCTTGGCACAAATGGACACGGCAGCAGACTTCACAGGACAGGCAGTCACAGAAGCGGTGATGAGCGTCGCCACCAACGTGAAGACAGATGAGATGCCTGCACCATACGGACCATGCCGTGCCCGAATGGCTGCACTGTGGAATGGCACAGCCAGAGTGCCCGAATGGCCAGAAACATAATTATATATATATATAGACTGTAAACATAATTAACCTATTATCTGATTATAATGGCCAAATCCTGGAAGCTGAATTGCCCACGCCTGAGACTTGAATCAAACAGGCAGTCGTCTGCTCGTCCTGCAGAATGCGAACTTAAGGCCAGGCAACACAGTCCACACGAAACAGAAGGATAGAAAAATAAGGTGCAACTTGTGCAGCTACTATAGAAACTAAACATGCATTGCCAATTGCATCTGCAACAGTGAAATGGACAGTTAGATGGTTTGCAGTTTCAGCAAATTGTCTGGCGCACAGTTTTCCCCAGTCCAAATGGTCTCCAAAGTCTTCGTCTTCATTGCAGGGACTGTGCTGACCGGCGAGAACCGTATTCATGATGCCTGGACACAGGTTTGACCCACAGCGAAGGGCAAATGGATTAACCTCCACAGTCAAGAACACTTCGAGCTGCAGTCTGCTTGGCACAAACTCCTGATGGTCTGCAACAATGGTCTGCACAAATGAAGCCAGTGGAGAAAAAGTGGTTTCCATTTTTTCCTTATGTTCATTTACTATATGCATTTTACGTCAGCATAGTGCAAACACATGTTATTGTTACATCATTGCATTGCCTCAACATCTTTACAAATCATCAAATCCAACTCGTCTTTTTCGGGAGAAAAACTCGTGATTTTACTCTCCATCCGGCCTCTCCCTAGGAACAGTGCAGAGAGGCCGCTGTCGAAAACGCAGTCAGCAATCTTCACTTGACGCTTTTCATGTGCAGCAATCAGATCCTGCATCATTTCATGCACTTCATGCATTTCATGCATTTCATGCATGTCATGTTCACCAAGCATCTGCAGATATTTATGGCCTTTTGGATCTTTTGGAAGTGCAGTGCATGTACAATGTTCCAATATGTTCCAAGATTCTCTAAGCTTTTGAAAGAGCTGATCATCTAAAACCTGCGGTTGGTTGGCTGGCAAAGTCCGCAGTGGCACTGATGCTGTCGCTTTCGAGTGCAAACTGTGCAGATCTTGCAGCGATCGCAGGTCTGCCAGAGGGAATCCAGTGTCGAGTGCCGTTGAATTCTCTCCACGAAGTCGTCGAGGCGCATCTGGCAGTTTGGGTAGAATCGCGTCAAGCGGATTCTGCAGAAGTTTGTCTTTTTGCAAATCCTCGACACATGCGCCCTGGCAAGGCAAGCCGCGTGGCTGACACCAAATGCAAAGAAGAGTCAAAGATTCCGGAACAGTTTGTACCTCAATGTATCTTCAGGCCTTTCACAGATAGCTCCATGTGAGATGACACCTTTGTTCAGCAATGCACAGCCTAATCCTGAACCCGCCTTCATAGCAATCAGCGCGCTTGACACAAAGCTCAGAATGGCTGCAAAGCCTCCAAAGCTCGGAATCAAACTTTGTTCAGAGACCTCCCGTCCCCAAAAATCAAACACAAAAGCTCGGTAAATCCCAAAGGAACAGAGATTTCCGGGTTCCAATAGCGGCAGAGAGCAAGAGCATTTTATGAGCAAGTTGCGAAACGGAGGTTGACTCAGTTGACTCAGACTCGGTTCACGACTCTCTGTGACTCACCCGTCGGCCTGCAGTGCTCACAGCACACTTTGCAGGTTGGCTAAGGCTGGCAGCGCAATCGCTCGCAGCGGCACTGGTAAAAGTTGCAGTAATGCCAGCAAAGGCCAACTCAGTGCGAAAACTTTGCTTGTAAGGGCCAAATTGGCCTCTTTGCTTCAAAGAAACCTTGATATGGTATAGATATTGCAATGTGTTTTGATTTGTTTTGACTTTACGAATGAACCAAGGACAGGCTCGGCCCCCAAGAGTGAGGACAACGAAATATCACGAACACAATGGAGAATAACTAAGTCGAACATACCAAGTTCCCATTGGTTTCTGTCCACCAAAACGAGTGACGAGAGCATGTCAACATGTTTTTTTCAACTTTTCAGAATCTCAGCAAATCAAATCACGTTGCCAAGTCACCATGAGACTCACTTGAGATGCACAGTCTCGTTTTTCTCGATCCTTACAAGCGTGCCGTGTGTCCCAGTTTTGTTCATAATTATTCATTATATATATATATATGTATATATATATATATATACATTTCATGGATATTGTTGCTCTGATTGCACAGCATCCTGGAATGCATCCTATCCACAGAAGCTCGTGCCACATGTCGAATATTTTTGTCGGATATTAGATGATAATAGGAGATGCTACTCATATGAGTGGAAATGCGCTCCGCGCTTCATTTTTGTTCGAGATATGCAAGAAAACTATATATATCAGAGCTGTGTCACTTCTGGAGACAAACGTGATCAAGATGCTTCCGAAAGTATGAACTTGAGGCCAGGGGGAGGTACGAAAGCTGGCAGGACACTGCTAATATTGTACCAGAGACTGTTCAGCTGCAAAAGTAAACTGATGACGATGATGGTGGGCACAAATGATTATGACGGTGACGGTGACGGTGATGGTGATGGTGATGGTGATGGTGATGATGGCGGCGACAATGGCAATGACGATGACAATGATGAAGACGATGATGATGATGATGATGAGGAGGAGGAGGAGGGGGAGGACGACGACGACTACGACGACGATGATAACAATGCAAAAGGATGAAAATAAAGAGGTAAAAAACTATACCGAGCCCCAAACCACGGACCAGGGGTGATTGAACCCAGGCCTGCCTGGGGGGGAAGGTCGGTATGAGTCTGAAATATGAGTCTGAAAGTGTCAGGGAAATCCAGCGGTGCTACCTGCCTATTCCTTGCTAAAGCAAGAGCAATTTCAGAAGATTCAGCTAGCACAAGCTAGCTTTCGTGAAAATTGCATCAGGGCTTCAAAACATCCAAGAGATTTGCGAGAAGACACAGTTTCTGGGTGTCAAAACTTGCTGAAGACACAGTTTGAGCAGCAGTCTCTGGGTTCTTGCACCTGTCCTGCACCTTGTAGAAACTGGTGGCCAATTTCCCAGCTGATAAGGCCACGCCACTCACATCAAAACCACATGAAACCTCCGCAAGCAACAGCAGTCAACAGCATGGCCACATGAAAAGTTCTGGAGACATCCTGTTGGGGTCGTTGCCTCTCACTTCCAAAAAATAGATCAGTTTTGGGCGAGGGAATGTTTACTCGTATCTCAAGACGGTTTCGGGTCTTCATAGAAGGGTGAAAGAGATACAACTTATCTTGCTGAGTTCTACTTGCTTGGCATCAACATATTTCTGCGCAGTCTGTGCAGTGTCAGATAGAACGAAAGACCACAACAAAATGTCAGGGCAGTCAGGGCGGTCAGGGCGGGCTCCCAGAAACATCGCTCTGGTCTCCACGCTGCAGACTCCTGCCTGAATGGGTACCGTGCGATTCGCTGTCAGCAATGTAGTTTGTGCGGGCGTTTGTGCAACTGCTGGAGAGGCCAGTAGGGCCAAGATCCAGATCGACATTGCACTGGAACCCCGACTCTGAATGTCGTCCTATTCGTTTCCCGAAACCTTCATTTGCACAGTTCCTGAGTTACTGATATTACTGTTCTGTGGATTCGACTTGGTTTTAAAGCACCTCTCACTCTTAAGGAAATAAAAGGCTTTGCATGTCTATGGATACACGGGATGCAGGATATGTGTACACATGACATGGAAATCACAGATTTCAGCAATGCTTGAGACAAACACTTTCCGCGGGGTAGATCTTGAAATCACTTGAAGTCTCCGAGAGGTTGTGGTATGACCATATTCTACACGGCACAACGGGCCGCAATGTGAGAGCTCTTGCCACCAACTGCTTGCAACAGCACATGCACTTTGCACACCTTTGCACACCTTTGCATACCTTTGCATACCTTTGCACCTTGCTCTCTTTATCTCTCTTCGTCGTCGAGTTTTGGCTGAAAGTCGTGCCTTCAGCCAGGATGGTCTGCTTCGCAAGCAGTTCCATGCCTTCCAGTGACACCAAAGTTAGTCTAGTCGCGGTCATGCGCCGTCTTTGCTTCATTTGTCAGTGCAATTGGGAGATGAAGAGCAACTGAAGCGCAACAGAAGTGTGTGCTCTGTACATCTCAAAGTGCAAACCTACGGTGCAAGACTCTGAGACTTCAAACTTACCCATTCAAAACGTTGGAGTATCTCTGAAGCAAACCGCAGCTACAACGAAATTAATTGAACACGAGACAATGATTGAAAGAGCTGAAAGGTTCTTGAACACATTTCAAGGCATTCAAGACATTTCCAGGCATTTCAAGGCAATCTAGATGAACTCCATTGACTTCTGTTGGATATGGCCCGGCATTGCATCTCGCCTGGTTCAAAGGTATCCTTTTCCTTGCCATCCTTTCCAATGCCCACATCTCGCAGCTGCACACCGGCCACCGCGCCATCTGCTGTGTACACAGGGGCATCAGCCGAAAAACCTACCAGAGACATCCAGATGAGCATCTGATCTTGGGGCCAAGAAATGTGGGCAAACATCAAAAAGGCAAAGCATGATCCAAAGGATTCAATTTGATGGGAAGCCTCCAAAAGTGTTCTCCCCGAAGAGACATGCTTAGAGGTTGGCAAACTCAACGGTATTTCATTTTCACTCAGCACTGTGCGCAAAAGCAATTGATTTGCTGTGAAAACCATGTTTTGTGATTTCGCACTGCGAACTGAAACATGTTCTGCTGATTTCTGCTGCGTTTTTCCTCTTATAGAATTTACTTGGACGACCTCTGTCCTCCATTTCTGGATCGGCGCCTGCGTAGATTTCCACGCCCATTCCCTCGGCTTGTTCACCCAGCCAACGACACAGCTGGCCGAGAGAGATGATGTAGTTTCCCTCAGGCGAGAGCTTCACAATCAAAAATCTGGGGCAGAAGCTCCTGCTACTGGAATTCAGAGTACATCATCATACACCATCCCTGTTTCTAGTTGTGAGTGCTTCGGCGGCAGACAAGCAGGACAACTCAGTTTCGCCTCATCGCGCAGCTATTCGGATCAAGGCCTGTATGGGGAATTAAGCCACACAAGACCACCTGGAAATCGCATCAGCTGCACATGCTGCTCATCCACCCAAGACATGCTGCTACTTTCACAACGGATCTTCTTTGTTTTGTGGCTTGGAGTGGAAGCAGCTGATTAAAATAGTCGCCACATTTCCGATTAAACCCGGAGAATTTGTCAAGTTCTCATATATTCAACTTCCGTCTAAGGTCGCTTCCAAACAGATCCATTCTATCAAACCTGGCAAAACTGCTTCTCAGGGGGTAATCAGAAGGCAAAATTTTTGGCCTTGGTGTCCTTGTGGGACCTTGCGTTCCTAGCTACTTGGATCACTATACCTTCTTTCTGGTGCCATCCGGTTCTTGCATGAGTGGATCGAAACTTCTGGGCTGAGGCTGTGGCCTCACCTTGAGGTGCATGAACATCATCATGGCTGCTCAGCAGGCCCGAACGTCTCGAAATCTGTGCATCTGAGCTCGCCACTGTCCCACCTCAAGGCGCAGGTGTTGGACCAGGCTGCATTGCGACTGCAAGTTCACGACTTGACAAAGGCAAAGGAACAGGAGGTTCAGCTTCTGCAATCACTGCAGGTGCTGGATCTTGTGGTGTAGGTTGATATAGCTTGGGTAGTCTCATGCGACTCAAGTCCACGCGCTGTGATGTCTCTCAGCGCAGCTTCCACTCACTCTTCAATGGCATCCCTCCAGGTTTCAGCTGAAACCTGTTCCCTCGCTGAAGCCAATCGCACATGTTCCAACGCACATTTGGTCAACTGACCCTTGAAACTCGCAAAAGCATTGGTGCAGCCTTCTTTTGCCACAAGCAAGGCAGGCCCATGCCATCTTTCACGCCAAAAGTAAACTTGGCGACTTCAGCATGCCTAATGGCTCTGGAAAAGTGGCGCCTTGTCATAGCTACTTTCGCAGTTTCTCGCAGGGCAAGGCGGCGAGCAAGATGCGGCACTGCATCTATGAGGCCATGTTCGGACAAACGTGCATGAAAACCTCCCCAAACATCTCCGACCATCCTAGGCTGCTTTCCCAGGGCTGCTTGTGCCGGGCTCACTCCAGCTTCGCTCACATCATGGTTGTAGGCGTTGGTCGCCTCATGGACTGCTGTAGCCATTTCGGAAAAGGTGCCAACGGAATGCTTTTTCACCACGGTGGCTATCAAACACTTCAGAATACCTCCTCCTCGCTCGCAGGCACCATTTTGCCACGAAGCTTGCACGGCTGTGTGCCATAGAAGAACTTCATTTTCACTGCAGAAACCTTCACAGTCATGGCTCATCAGTTCTCTGGCTTGATCAGCAACCAGGACTCTGGGCGGTCCAAAAATCGGCCACCACATCTCACGCAGAAAACAGATGACTTCTTCACTGGAACGGTTGGGCAGCAAACGAGCCATCTGAAAACGGGTTGCCCAATGCCAATCCACCACATGAACCACATAGTATTTACGCCCATGAACATCAAAAACTTCGACCAAATCCAAATGAACTTGATCACCAGTGTCACGAGGCGTTGGAAGTGATGCAGGACGCCTTGACTTTGGAGGGCGCTGCTCAGCGCACAAGTCACATTTGTGGGCTTCGGCAGCAACGACAACTTCAGCTGGGGCTCCAGCTAAAACCAGTGCTCTGGCAAGCCTTTTGTTGTCACGGTGCCCAGTCGCATCATGCAGCTTCTTCACTGCCAACTTGACTCCAGCAGATATCTCTGGTTGATCCTCCGCAGGAACAAGCTGCTCCTCCGTCTCCGAGTGATCAGCTTTGGTGACTCCAGGCAGTTCAGGTTGAGGCCCATCATCGGTCATCAGAACTTCTTGAAGTGTTTTGAACTCTTTGACAAACTGCGCCTCAATGCCGCTGACAAGTGCTTTGGCCAAACCACCCGGATGAATTCCAGCCGCAGAGGTGATTCGGCTTCCGCCCAAAACAGGACGGTGCATATGGTCTTTCAGGCAGCGAAGTCCATCGAATGCCTGTGAAAAATCCGCTCAAGAAGTGCAGAATCTGGTTGGCTTCTTGTGAGGGTTGCCCTGGCCGTCACAAAGTCCAAGACGACATTGGCCAAACCGGGCTTCAAAGCTCTCTAAATCCGATAGAGCTTGTTCCATCTCCGGCAAAGTCCAAGCCTTCGACGGAATTGGGTTCTCCAAGGCAAAGTGTCTGCCCTCAGGCTTCTGCAACTTTGCCAAATCCAGAGCAAAGCGCGGCAGGATTCTGCCTTCTTGTCTCTTTCTGGCCAAATCAAATAATGGCCTGAGACTCATCAGCAGTGACCAGGGCCCACATGGAAACGCAAGCACCAAGCAGTAGGGCTTCTCTTCCTTGACCTTGGAAGAACCAACCAAGCTCTTCCTTCGGCAACTCAATTCCTTCACGTTTCATCTCACCACAAAGCGTCCTGAAACGAGTGCAGAAAGTGGAGATGCGCTCGTTGGGCTGACGCTTCAGGTCTTGATAAAATTGAGCTCGAAGGTCTCCTGTCGATCCTAGTTCCATTCAGCTGCTCCAAGGACTCAAGCAACTCCTTCAAACCAAAAAAGGGGTCGGCTTCCTCGACCTCAGCACCTTCAGTCGGTGGGTAAATCCCAACATTCGCTTCAAGTTCCTCCGGCAAGAATTCCTCATATCGAGCTCGGACAACACCTGTCTGGCGCAGCATCCATCTTGCAGCAACGTTGAACTTCTTGCAGGATTCCTTTTTGAGGCTCAGGTAGGAACGCGAAACCAAGCACTTGTTCCTTTCTTTGAATCCTCTACTGATGACTTAGTCAGCTTCAGCGCAAAGGATTTGCAAAACGTAGCGTAGTGCTGGGTGAATTCGTCACCCGCCCAGAAAGTACATTGGCTACCAAAACCACCTCCAAACCAGCGGGGAGCAAGCAAAGGTTTCGGTCAACTTCGAAATCCAAGCCAGGAGTCCGAGTCAACCAGGGTTCCAATCCGGCGCGAAGTAGCGCAGCTAGCAAAGCAACCTGGATCGAGGTGAGGCTCCGGTGCCACTGTGAATGCTTCGGCGACACACAAGCAGGACAACTCAGTTTTGCCTCATCGCGCAGCTATTCGGATCAAGGCTTGTATGGGGAATTAAGCCACACAAGACCACCTGGAAATCGCATCAGCTGCACATGCTGCTCATCCACCCAAGACATGCTGCTACTGTCACACTAGTCAAGACATTCTTTATTATATTCACGGTGATTTGACAAAGCTTCAATTCGAATATGAATTCGAAGTTCAATTCGATTCGATTCGAAATTGTTTTGATATTTTTCCTGGATGCCAATTCAACACATATTTTCCGCATCCGCACCTCCTGCCGCAGCTCTGGCGCCAGGTGCAGCAAGGGATTGGGCATCGGGACTGCCAAGTCTTCATTGGGAAGCCTGGCGATGTATGCGACATATGCATACATATGCGACGCGCCGACACCGAGAAGCGTCTTGGAGTCCGAAACAAGTCTCAAGTCTTTCTAAGTTACTTATAAGTTTCTCAAAGGTTGACTGTTCATCTTATTAGCACTTATTATTATGGTTTTTCCAGAGCTCTCTTGAAATTGTGTTGGACATTTGAAAAGCCGGTTCTTTTTGACTTCTACACATTCTTTTTTGGCAGCCTTCAAGATCAGCTTTTAAATCACCGACCGTCTACAGACGTGTCATGTCACATGGCATCACATGGCATCACATGGCACATTGGCAGGCGCCCCGCACCAGTAGAAGGAGTCGCTGGTCACCGGCGTATCAAGTGGAGCCCCTCGTTCTTTCCAGTCAGGCAGAAGCTCCTGGCGGGAACCGGCTAGCAATGTAAGGCGAGCCCCGCGTGGGATCCTTTGCGCTGGATCCGTTGGATAAGTTGGACTGCACAAGTCACACAGGTTGAGGGGCTCCTGGTTTTGACAATAATGCAGCTTACTATTCAGTGTTGGATGTTTCAATCTTGAAGAAAACCTACAAAAGTGGAAACCGGTGTTCTATGGCGCATCAAGACAGAGAACTGAATGACTCGATATGGACAGAGAAAATTCAAGCTGTAAGTCGGTGAAAGAAAGCTGCTCACAGTTTGACACAGTCCTGCAGAGCTCGTGGTTCGAAGACATTTCCCGACAAGATGTGAGCACCCACCTCAGCACCTGAATTGGAAACAATTTAAGAACAAGAGGCGTTTGATTGTTTCTCGATCATTGAATTTTTCCATCACTTGCCAGGCTGAAACTCCGCCTTCTGACAAACGTGAGCCCACAGGGCAGGGATGGGCAGAGCTGCCATAGACTTGGCTGAACAGATGCCGAATACTGTCGGTTAACACTCCAATCACTCCAAAAGTTGCCCCGGCTCGCCTTTCTCGACGACACAAACCTAAGGAAGCTGAAACTGTGCAGCTTAAAAATTGAATAAAAAGGGAGACTCTTTGAAAATAAACCCAAAGAGTATCTACAACAGCCAGAAACAAAAACAGTTAACAAACACGCAATGAGTCAAATATGTTTATTGCCAAGCCCTTCTTAATCTAGAGGCCAGGCGTGCAAGGCGCAATCACAGCACAAACACTTTATGAAAACCGTTTTTCCGGAAGCATTTGCAATACTGTGGCAGCTGAAGGCCCAAGCTTGTGCGAAGGGTTTCTCCCAAAGAACTGCTGCCCGCCTCACTCTTCACTTTATCTACGTAACATACATCATCGAAATCTCCTACGTCCTTTACATCACCTACATCTTCCACACCATCTTCTACACCGTCTTCTCTACATCTACACCATCATCATCTTCTTCTTCATCCTCATCATCATCATCATCGTCGTCATCATCATCAACAACATCATCATGATCATGATCATGATCATCATCATCATCACCATCCTCATCTACATCTACATCTACATCACCTACATCTTCTAATCTGCCTTACCTTACATCACGTACAACTTCATCCTCATCACCTACAACATAGACAACTTCACCTACATCAGCTACAGGTGATCAACTTCTAGGTAACTCCTACAAAACTTGACCAATGTCATTTACACGGGAGTTGACTTGCAGGTGATCCACTTCTAATTGAACTCCTACAAAACTCCTGCAAGGTCATTTGCACAGAAATTGTCACACAGGAGTTGCTACACAGGAGCTCAGCTAACTTCCGGGTGGTCAAATTGTATCTAAACCCCTGCAAAATCAGACGTCTCCAGTTCTTCTATTTCTCTCTGGCGGCAGGAACAGCCAGGCGGTGGCTTACGAAATGTTACCCCTTGCGGCGTGTCGGACACATGCGAATCTTCTTTGCCCGCAGCAACCGTCTGCGGAGATCGTGCGTGTCGGATGCCCAAACATGTGGTGGAATGTGAATTTCTTTTGGGCACGGGCAACCCTCCGCAGAGATCGCGCAGGTCGGACGTCCAAACATGTGGCAAAATACAAATTTGGCGTGGCCCAGCGCAGCCCCTCTGCATGAAGGTCCACCGTCAAAAACCGGTGTAAAATTGTGATTTTTGAGAGTTCAGGTGCAAGCGTGGCATGACAGGCAAACGGCAATAACTGTGGAAAAGTGCGATTTTTTAACGTCAGATGCAAACGTTCAAGAATTGGTGTAAAATTGCGACTTTATCCATGTTGAAACATCAGGCACAACCGTTTCGCGCAAAAATAAAAGTTGTGTAAAAATGCGCTTTTACAAGACCAGGCGCGACTCTTTCACGCAAAATGATTGCCCAACGTCAAAAATTGCGATTTTCCAACGCCAGATCTATGCAACCCTTTCGTACGTAATGATGGCCGAAAGTCAAAAACTTAAGTAAAATTGCGATTTTTGGAAGCATGTAAAAGCTGCTCTGTGGAATCGGTTTTTCTGTCTGTGTGTAAAGTAAAGGCTTCTCTGTGTAAAAGCTTCTGTGCGTAAACGCCTCCGTGTGTACAAGCTTCTCTGTGTAAAGGCGTCTGTGTGTAAAAGATCCTGTGCGTAAAAGCTTCTCTGTGTAAAAGCTTCTGTGGAAAAGCTTCTGTGTGGAAGAGCTTCTGTGTGTAAAAGCTTCTGTGTGCAAAGGGTTCGCTGTGTAAAGTCTTCTCTGTGTCAAAGCTTCTGCGATTCTCCGAAAAAAATCTCTGTGTAAAAGCTTCTGTGTGCAAAGGCGTGTATATGTCAAAGCATCTCTGTGTAAATGCTTCTGTGTGTAAAGGCATCTGTGTTCAAAAGCTTGTGTAGACGCATCTGCCGTATCTGTGTGAAGAACTTTTGTGTAAATGCCTCTGTGTGTGTCAAGACTCCTCTGTATAAAAGCTTGGGCATCTGCGGGTTCAAGTTTCTGTGTGTATAAGATTGTACAAACTGCTCTGTCCAAAGGCCTCTCTCTGTGTAAAAGCTTCGGTGTGTAAAAGCTGCTCTGTGTAAACCCTGCTCTGTGAACAAGCTTCCATTCGTAAAAGCATCTGTGTGTAAAAGCTCCGTGTGTAAAGGCGTGTGTGTGTGTGTAAATGCCTCTGTGTATAAAAGATGCTCTGTTTAGACGCTTCTCTGTGTAAAGCTTCTGTGTGAAAACCTCTGTGCGTAAAAGCTTCTGCGTGTAAAGGACTCTATGTGTAAAAGTGTTTGTGTAAAAAACCTTCTTTGTGTAAAGGCGTCTGTGTGCAAAAGCTGCTCTGTGTAAAAGCGTCTGTGTGTAAAAGCTGCTCTGTGTACAAGCATCTGCGTGTGTCTGTGCAAAGGCGTCTGTGTGTAAAAGCTTCTGTGTGTAAAAGCTTCTCTGTGTAAAGGCCTCTCTGCGTCAAAGCTTCGGTCTGTAAAAGCTGCTCCGCGAAAATGCTGCTCTGTGAAAAGAAACCCGTGTGTAAAAGCTGGTCCGCGCAAAAAAGTCTCTGTGTGAAAGCTGCTGTGTGTAAAACCGTTCGTGCGCAAAGTTCCTTCCCGCTGGAACCTGAACCTGTTCTTGGGAACCTGTTCTTCGAACCCTTGCTTGGGAACCTGTTCTTGCAGTGGAAACCTTGCTTGGGAACCTGTTCCCAAGGACCTTGCTTGGTAACCGTGCTACCCTGCATGGAAACCTGCCCTTGGAACCCTTGCTTGGGAACTTGAGGCACTGTTCTTGGAACCCTTGCTTGGGAACCTGGTCTTGTGAACCTTGCCTGGAAACCTGTTCCAAGGAAACTTGCCTGGAAACCCCTTGCTTGCGAACCTATTCTGTGAAACCTTTTTCGCAACCTTTTCTTGGAAACCTGTTCCTGGGAACCTTGCTTGGGAACCTGTTCCTGGGAACCTTGCTTTCTTGGGAACCTTGCTTGGCAACTGTTCCTGGAACCCTTGCTTGGGAACCTTGCCTGGGAACCTGTTCCTGGGAACCTTGCTTGGGAACCTTGCTTTGGGAATCTTGCTTGTGAACCTGTTCTTGGGGGATGGCTGAATACCCCAAGCTTATGCTGTTGGGAAAACCTGTTCCTGGAAACTTTTGCTTGGGAACCAGCTCTTCCTGGGAACGCTTGCTTGAGAACCTGTTCCTGCGAGCCTTGTTGCTGCTTGGAACCTTGCTTGGAAACGGTTCCTGGGACCTTGCTTGGGAACCGTTTTTGGGAACCGCACTTGCAAGCGGTTCCTGGGAACCTAACCTTGCTTGGAACCTCTTCCCGGATACCTGCTTGGGAGCCTCTTCCTGGGAACTTGCTTGGGAACCTCTTCCTGGGAACCCTTGCTTGCGAACCTCTTCCTGGGAACCTTGCTCGAGAACCTCTTCCTAGCAGCCTTGCTTGAGAAGCTGTTCCTGGAAACCTTGCTTGGGAACCTGTTCCTGGAAACCTTGCTTGGGAACCCTTGCTTGGGAACCTTTTCCGGGAACCTTGCTTGGGTGTGAACTCTTACTTGTGAACCTGTTCTTGGGAACCTAATTTGGGAACCTGTTGCTGGGAACCTCTTCCTGGGAACCTTGCTTGAGAACATGCTTGGGAACCTTACTTGTGAACCTGTTCTTGGGAACCTTGTTTGGGAACCTGTTGCTGGGAACCTTGCTTGGGAACCTTGCGCGGTGCGGATTTGGCTGCTCCGACCTGCTTCCGAGACCTTTACTATGGCTGAAGACCCCAAGCTTACGCTGTTGGGAAAAACAAGATGGAAGCCGCGAACCCGAATGTATTCACGTTCTTGGAGTACACGTGAAAACCTCTGCAATAGGAAAACGAACCTTTTTTTTCATGCATCGTGCGCGCATATCGTCTCAGCGAAGGCACCTGATCAACAGGTCACAAAGAGACAACTAACGCACAAAGACACGCATGGAAAACATCGCTTGAAGACAGTACATATTTCCCCTGTTACCAGTCTGCAGTGTGGAGTGGA
>Ga0126342_10012700_pt1 | contig 14990 bp, 14 predicted proteins | sample Cyp1metagenome_FD_92528 | JGI IMG/M metagenome (GOLD analysis project Ga0126342, IMG submission 92528) | Coral microbial communities from Lord Howe Island, Old Settlement Bay, Australia - Cyphastrea 1 metagenome | ecosystem: Host-associated > Invertebrates > Cnidaria > Coral ...
TATTATATTATATTATATTATATTCTATTGTATTGTATTGTATTGTATTATATTACATTACATTACATTATACTATATTATATTATATCATATCATATCATATTATATTATATTATATTATACTAATTATATTATATTATATTATTTTATATTATATATTGGGTAAATTATAACGACCTCACTGCGCTCACTGGAATCATGGTTAATAAGGGAAATCATCCCAAATGGCCTTAATTCAGATTAGTGAAATCTTATAATTTATCCATATATACATATATATATATATGTATGATTATGACGGTATACTGGGGTTTAGCCTGTTTTACAGCGCTTGGTCATCCCTTTGCATTATTGCTGATGAAACAAGGAATTTCATAGAAGTTATCACGATTCCATAGAAGCTGTCATCGATCCAGAGAAGTTGTTGTCATCGATGTGCAAGCCCCGTAACAGCGTTCGTGCTTAACGTGTATATAAAAATCTGAAAGACTTGAACAAAGTACAGTATATGTATATGATTGTATATACATTTATACATATTACATATTATATATATATACATACACACACCCAGGCCGGGGGTGCCACCCAGAGGTTTATCATGTCATGAACTCTTTAGGGTTTATCTAGGGTTTCATTCAGGTTGTTTCGGGTTTTTACTACGGTTTTACTTAGATTTTACTTTCAAGGCTTACTTAGAGTTTCATGTCAGATTTAGGTTTTAGGGTTTAGGATTTAGTTTTGTTTTTGTTTTGGAAACAAATCTCGTCAGCCATTTGGCCATTCCGCCGACATCCCAAAATGCATGCCCTGCGCTGTCAAAATGCACTTCCCCGGGCAACACCCCCGTCCTGGCCGCATACACATACATATCCACATATTACAGCGTGGTAGCTTCTGTCCAAGATTCTGTACATGTCTCAAAATCAATCTTGGCAGGGGATGGATGCGGAAGCATTGGCAGGTTCGAAGGGACAGGGACCATTCCATGTCGTTGGGAGAGCAAGCTCATTTGCTTTTATGGTCTTTGATAGCTCACTTCTCTGTGGATTTGGCGCTGTGGTTCCGTTGTGACACTTTTGGTTTCGTTTGACTGGAGACGGTTGGCGTTAAACACATCGCAGCGTTGTGAGGTGATGCGGAGCTGCGAGAGGCAAGGTAGTTCAGGTAGACCAGGTAGACCAGGTAGACCCAGAACAGAACATCCCAGAACAGCCCAGAGCATCTCAACTTTGGCTCAACTTGAGCAACGACAAGAACACTAGTGAGTCACCTTGTGTGAGTCACTAGCAACCTTCAATTCTCCAACACGTGTTGCAATGCTAACAGAATTGCCCGGGGCTGACGTTTTGTTTGAAGTGAATGGGGGGCCAGTGTTGATACTAGCAGCAAACCTTGAAGTGCCGCAGCTTCTGGGACATGACATGCCAGGACTCCAAAAACACCAGTGTTTCAAACAGTTTGTCCATGTGTTTCTGCAGTCTCGGACTGTGTTTCGGACTGTGTCTTGAGCAGAGCCAGGCAATGCCGGACGATGTTTCAACGCCCCCAATGGGCACAGATGCGGGAGAGGCCAGCTGGTACCACTTGCGAGGGCAAACATCGCAAAATATAGAGTAATTAAATGTAATTGGATCATATTAGGTCATTGTTTGTTGGTTCATTTCCAAAATTGCAAGTCCTGTGATGTTGAATGCGCTTCTCGCTGTGCGATGTGGGTTTTGATTGTGCCAGCTGTTTTCCGGTCGCTTTTCATCCCTTCGTCGCCGCATCTCTGTCAGGACTCAAACAAGGATGAGCAAACTGGAAGCACAGGAGGCAGGTTTTTTCCCTGGCACCTGTGAAGAAACTTGAAGTGAAACTTGATCAAACAGAATCAAAGGATGTGAAAGACATTAAAAGACTGTAACATATATAAAAGATTATAAAAGCTTCAAACTCCTTCTGGAAGGCAACGAACTTTCAGTGTTTTGCCCACACTTCTCTTTGACACGAAGGGAAGGGATGCCTTTTTTTTTTGTAGCTCTTGCGTGTTGCAGCGTGTTGCAGTGCAGGCAGCGACTCGGATTCTCCAATGGTCTGGGGCTTCCCGAGTGCATGGACTCCATGGACCATGGACCAATAGCAAATTGGATATTATTAAATTATTACATTATCCATATATTATCCAGCAATCGATCCTTCCAGGCCAGCACGGCGCTGCCATCAATTGGATCAGCCCTGCATGCATCAGGGAAGTTGGGAGCTCACGGGGACCAAATTTGGAATGTCAAGTTGAATGTCATTGCAAACGGTTCTGTTGTCAGGCCGGGGTCTTTCTTTTCGCTGTGAAGGATTTCCCCTGATGCTAAAATTAATCTACAATCATTACTCGTAGAAATGCAGTCGTAAACGAGTGAGTGGCTTTCCTTTGCATCCACTTTCAAGGTGCAGCCGATGCTGCTTTTATTTGAAGGCATGGTTCTGTGCAGGAACATTCCAAGCTAAAGACTAGTCCACACAAGCCACAAGCATGCTGATTATACTGTGATCCGTAATGCAGTTGAGTGTGGTGGCAAAGTGGCAGAAGTTGCAACGGCTGTCGACAACATCATTTGCTCGGTCCAAGCTGTATGGATGGGACAGACAGACACTAACGAGTCTAACTCTTGCCACAGTGGACCCATGTGGACCCTGTCTCAACATGGATTGAGTTTTTCCATTCAAAGGAATCCGATACTTTCATCGGTAGACTTAACCTCCTGCTTCACGAACTGAATCATGCAGTCAATGCAGTTGTGGTTCAAACATGTTCAAACAAGAATTCTAACAGACCGATGCGAAATCTAATCAGCTCAAAACGCCAATCTGACGAATCTGACCTGTTCCTCAGCGGGTCCATGTCACAAATGTTGCTGTCATGGGAGCTGCGCTTGTGCTGCGGTGCAGTCCTGCACCAAGACTTGGGCATAGCAACACCAAAGTTGTACTGGCTCAACAGGATCTGTAGCAAGTAGATGCAAGTAGTACAAATACATTATACACATTACACATACTTCAGGTATGTACAAATATGATCGCATATGATGAGATATGACAAAATACTTGTCTCTACAACTGATAAAACACAATTCAAATACTTGAAGACATTTAAAGACACTTAAAGACACTGAACATGTGGATAGTTTTCATCATTTTCATAGTCTGCATAGTCTTAGTATGTCTTAGTGATCTTAGTGCATATACTGTGCAGGACCAGTGGACTTCAATGGACGACGCTGAGGTCCGCACTGTTGCCACCAACTGGGTGCCGATTGCGAGGAGGAGTCGATAGGCAGAGCCTCTAACGTGTCTCACGGTCTCGGAATGTCTCAGCTCACTTGGTTTTGCCATGTTTCGCCATCGTTTTCAAATCGAACTTTGAACGGTGCACCAAACGGTGCACCATGGTGCACCATGGTGCACCATCTCATGTCTGATCATTTATGTGGTTCTAGCATCCCATTTCTAAATAGGGAGTTGTATCATTTTGTATCTTTCAAACTCATTTGATGATTGAGAATGGGTCCCTGATCACCTGTGAGGCTTGGTGGGCTTTGAGAGCCTGAGTGTTCTCGATTGGGGACAGGGTCTGGTCCGCTTCTCAGGGATGGCAACAGATCGCAGATGATCGCAGCAGGATTTCCTAAGACTTGCAAACGGCTGACCTTGAAGCCGACTTGAAGCCTTGAACCCTCTTGATTTTCTTCAGAAGTACTAACCTCAAGTCAAAAAACAGCAATGAACTTGAACACTAGCAGGTAGTGCAAGACCCACCGAGCGTCACTGAAACGACTCTTACAGAATTTCTGTTAGTATTACATTGCCACAGTTGCAGAATTATTTCAGACCTGTTGTCAGAGTGGAAGATGGAAGACGCGCATTGCCACAGGCTAATGGAGAGCCAGTGGGGCGTATACTCCAGGGGACGCTCAATGTGAATGAAGTGGTAGCAGCCTAAGCTAGCAGTATTCAACTGTCACTACAGCTGCCAAAAAAGCTGGCTCGAATCGAATGGAACTCTGACACGCAAAGTTGTTTGAGTTCTTGTCAGAGTCTGTGTTGTGACAGTTGTGACAGTTGTGACAGTTGTGACAGTTGTGCCTTGCTTCATATGGGGAAAAGCCATTAAAAGCCATCATTGCATTTGATTGTTTCAGATGTTTCAGGACAGCGACCTGCTTTGCTTTGCTGCATCTTCGGCCCTGACCGTTGTGAGGTGGTTGCGTCCTTGGATACTTAAACCATGCCCCAGGATGCCCCAGGAACTCCTAGATTCATGGACATTCAACACATTTCAACACACCAAACATGCTGCTGCAACTGCTCGGGCTCGGCAAATGAAGACAGAGAGCAGCTGCAGCTTCCAGGGTTGAGTAATTTTCTATAGTTTACTTATTCTATACTTATTCTACTTTACATTCAAGATCATTCAAATTCATTCAAGCATTCATATATATTCACATAGAATCACGCAGGTATTCACACGTGCTTGGGGCTATTTCTGATTTGTGGTCTCAGTCTTCTCAGGCTATTGCGCTTGGGTGCTCGACCCGATGTATCAGATTGCAATGGCACAACAGTGCTCCATGCTGCAGGGGTCTGAGAAGCGCCGAATCGTCTAGCCTGTCTAGCAGTGTAGCGCATTGAGCTTCGAAGTCTTTGAATTCCTGGAATCATCATTCGAAGTCTTTGGAATCGTGGAATTGCCAGATTCGAATCGTATGTGCACGTGATGAGGCCTGTCGGTCTGGATCCCTCGCTGTGGTGTGTGGATCTCAGCTGAGTTTGATGAGATAGATTTCAGATGATTTCAGTAGATGAATATACTGTAGACATGCTACATATTAAACACAATCCAAATAAAGTGAATGGAGGCATGATTTTATATGATATAATGTATACGTCATGTTACAATGTGTATACCACACCCAGAGAGCTCACATGATTTAGGTGATTTAAGCACTTTTAGAGGATGCTGAATGGTGTGTTCGAGAAAAAATACTCCAACCTCGGAAAGGAATAGCACTATCTTAAAGGACTACTGCCGTGATTGTACTGCAGCACTTTCTCCAAATCGTTGAATTTCTTGCACTTTCGTAAAAGAGCGATACTGATTATTGTGGTGGAGTTATACTTTCTGCGAGAAAGAACCTTCTTCAAGGAAAACTGATTTGCATTTTCAATGCGGCTATACTTACTAAAACTACCGTGTTTCTGGTATTGATAGGCTCTCAAAGAGTGAATGGAGCATACTTCAATTGCACAGGGAAATGCTGCCTGTTTCATACCGCACTCCGTGACGAGAGCCCAACGGTGAGTCACTGCTCAAAATGGTGTTTGTTCATTGTTTGTTTCATTTGGATAACCTCTCAAAGTTTTAAAGCCACTTTCTAAACGGAAAGCTGCATGTATCAGTTGTGCTGCACTTCCTCAATGAATTTCTGTACTTTCTGACATAAATTCTGACACTTCTTCTTTCAGGCTTAGCATTTTTTGAATCTTTTTGAAGGATTACGGAACTCTTGTGCAGGAATACGAACTTTTCTTACAATTGAGTGCGCTTGCTAATGGAGATGGTGTACGTCTTTTGGGTGATTCCTGTACATTATCACGAAGATTCTCATTCTGGTAACAAAGTTTCTTTTACTCCATTACTTCTTTTGAAGATCATTGACTCCACATTTGTCAATGAATACTGCACTTTCCTGCGCGAGCCAGTGAATAATATTTTATTCTGCGAGATCCCTAACGGCATTGGTTCGGGGGTGCCAACATATCATGCATAACGATTTTGTAATATATATATATATCTATTATATTATATATATATTAATTATGTATATACACATACATATTATACGTATGTATGAACATACGTCGCATATGTATGTACAAACAGTACAGTATTTTGAAGTGCTTTGTTTATTTTACATTACATAATATATATATATATATATATATGTATAACTATATTCTATTCTAGTACATTTTCCATGCCATTTTGCAGGAAGCAGTTCATCAAAGAGACAGCTTTGCTGAACAAGCCGGATGTTGCTTGGTTGCAGTGAAACACAGTGAAACATGTCCAAACAAAATAAGCTCTGGTTGATTCTGGTTGCATTTGCTCTGCCATCCCTTCCAAGGTTGCTGGTTGGACGCCCCTACACATTGCTGCGCACATGGGTCGTCGGGCAGTGGTAGTGCGGTTGATACAGGCTGCCTCACAAGAAGAGTCATGCAGTGCGCGCAGAGTGCAGAGTGTGTTTCCAGATTTTCATGGGAGAGCTCTGAGAGGCCAAAGCTATGCCTGGATTGGTGAACTCCAGAGGTCTCAAAGCTCCAGATCTCTGCAAGGCGACAAAGTGCAGTGACTCAGATCACCGTGCCACTTGCCACACTTGCCACGGTGTGAGCTGTGAGCTTTGAGCTGTGCTGCGTGTTTCAGGATACCGTCACCTACCAAGCGATCATCCGCAACATGGGTCCAGAACAGGCAGGGGCTGTGCTTTTCACAGCTCATGCTGTTGGGACATTCCGACCTGTGCAACGTATTAGTCTAAAATTCTACAAGCAATCTGAAGCCAAGCAATCTGAATGCCCAGGCAGATCCCAAACTCTTCACACAAGGCTCTTTGCACTGTCAACATATGTCAACAAATGTCAACATGTTCTCAACACATTCGGATTTTGTGTTCAAACTCTGCAATGGATTCCATCCGCTTTGTCGCAACATTTGCTGAAGTTGGACGGCAGATCATGGTCCCCAAGGTGTGTCTCTAGAGAAAACAGGGCTCGATACCCTTGCGGACGAGGCAGCACTTGTACTCAGCACCAACGTAGCTCTTGTATGCTTTTGCTTGTCTTTGATCCATGTCCTTTTAGGAAGAAAATGCAGACACCATTTGGGAAGCAAAAGGACATCATGAAAATTGAAGCCGAACATAGCTGAACAATGATTGGATGTCCCAATGTCAGAGCTTAATGCATCTTAACTGATTCTTGATGCATATATCGAAGCACAAAGAGGTGACATGAGGTGACCGAGGTGAGGTGATCCAACCTTTGTCCAACCTCTGTCTATGTCAATCTATGTCAATCTCTGTAATCTCTGGCAGGAATGTGAAGAAGCCTCTGATGATCTTGTTTTGGACTCAGGAGTTGGTTGATGTTGGTTGCTTTTGCATCTTTTGCCACAGCCACATTTTTTGTAGCTTTCGGTTGGATTCACGAAGCAGTAGATTTCGCATGGAGAAAATCCAAGGTTGGACTCCCCCAACAATGCGAGCCGGAGCTGTTCTTCGTCAATCCTAGGTGAAGCATGGTGAAGCTGTTCGATTCGCTGCACAAAGAGCTGTTCGATTCGCTGCTGTTCTGTTGCTGCTCATGACTTTAGGACTTGTCAAAGTGTCAAAGTGACCTCAGGCCTGTTTTCTCCCATACTGTTGCGCACAGAAAGGCTTGCTTCTTAGAACCTTCACGGATCTTCACGGTTTCAAAAATGCAATAGTTTTGCTTGTCCTTTCCAGTAGGAACCATTAGCCATCATTAGCCATTCCTTTATTTCTTGTTATGAGTCCACTTTCGCTTCTTTCATTTGATATGTTCTTTGCCAAGTGATTTCTTGCCACTAGACTCAGGCTCTTCTTGGGCTTGCAGCTGCAGTCTTTAACCTTCAGCAGGGGAGCAGAGAAACATCATTCTACGACGGCTTCCTAGGCAGTATCGGATCCATACAACAGGGTGATATGCAAGGCCTGAAAGGATTTAAAGAGGAAGTCCGCTCTCAACCAACAGGACTAGAGCCTCCAAGTTGCTTTCTTCCCGCCTGATTGAATCACTTCCCCATTCTGCAGTGTTCCAACAGCTTCAGAAGAGGTAGGACAAGACGTTACTGCGAATACTGCGACGGGAACAACATACTCCGCACCTCATTACATTTGAAGGGTTGCTCCATGTTGCTCCTGTCATCGAAGCTTGACGATTGGTCTCCGAGGACCGTAAAAGACAACACCTGATCAAAGTCAAGCACCGCTGCTAATTATTCAGATCTAATCAACATCTAAACACAAAAACATGTCTCTCCTTCATTCTCCTTCACATTTCTCGTCGTCCCGGTTCGACATTGTCGACATATGACTGCATTAGAATTAGACGTGGACAGCTCATCACAGCTCAAGGCCGAGTCATGGCCTTGCCCTTGTGGTGCTCACTGGTCTGGAGGAGGGCTACACGTCAGCCTGGAGCTTGGTGGAGCTAAATCAAGGATGAAAATGGATGAAATGATGAAATCCATTTCCAACATGACGGGCTCTCCTTTGTCGTTTCTTTTAAAGCTTTTCCCGTTTCAATGCTTTCAAAAACTTTCATGACGGGCTCTTTGCAGAATCCTTACATTCATTCGTGTATGGTGTAGCCAATTTGACCATTCTTTGCCACTGCCACTGACGCAAAAATTCCTTCATCCTCAGATTTCTGAGTCCTTCCTGGTCAAGTCCCCTCTGTCCAGGCAATGAAGGTTCTGCTGAAGCAGAACGTGAGCAAAAGACTCAGCATGATTAAGCCATTTTTGAGTCTTACTAAGCTACAGCATGCTACAGCCACTGAGTAAAACCAATCTTCCAAGTAGCCAGGAGATCAAGAATTCAAGGTCGAACGATGGCTGGCAGCTTCTTGGGTGAGCCGCTGTCTGTGCTGCTCTTAAAAGCTACAGAGCAACCGGCAACAGGTGGTCAAACGTGGCATCAATCCATCCTTGTTCTGTGAATAGACTTGTGTCACTTGTATGATGGTACTTGCACATCTTGCGTTGACCTCAAGGTATGTCCATTGATTCGCTTTAGTTTTTTCGTTCCAGACTCAGAACTATGTCTCGCGAAGGCTTAAAATCGAAAAACTTCAGGCTTCACTTCATTAGGTCATCATAGAGGCATTGCTTGGCAGTAGGTCTCTTGAGAACTTCAAGACTACAACATACTGCAACCAAAGTGTGGGATCTGCTGTACTTTTCCATAGTTTTCAGTGTCCTCATCAGACAGCTTGTTTGTGTTGCCCTCGAAATGATCTTTATGCTTAACATTGCTTGACAACTTGACAGAACTTCATCAGCTTATATCAGCTTTAGCGCCTCAGGATTCTTTGCCAATGCTAAATACCGGTGTCATTTCATGCTTGAGGACTGGTTTCTTGTTGATCAGCTGAAGCATGCTCAAGCGACGTGACAGTTGAAAAAGGTTGAGAAACGGCCCAAGATGTGGCAGGACAATCTTCTCCGCATTGGGCATTCCAGAGGATCGCCGGGCCTTGTGCTACCCCATGTCGCCCAAACCCGCTTCAGCTCCTGTAGAAAACTTGCCTTATTTTGTCTTCATGAGGGATAGATCAATGAATTTTCCACGCATCCCAAGGGTCCTATTGTATGCCTATCGATCATCCATCCGAAATCCGAAAATATGTCGATGGAATATGTAGGAACTCCAGAAACTCGATCGAATTCTTTGGGCCGTCGCCAGCGTATGGTGTCAGCCTTAGCAGATGCAGTGGCTGATTTTCGGGAGCATTGGAAGTTGCAGTATTTCTTCATTGCCGAGCAACACTGAAGAGAAAGAGGTCTTGTCTGCCAGAAGCTCTGGACACACCCCGAGTTTATCCCGATTTTGAGGTGGCGAAAGCACAAAGCTCTGAAAGAAGCTGGACGGGTGCGGAGCTCACCAGATACAGCTTATCCTCTGCTGTGTTGAAGACAACAACAGATATTGTTAATATATAGTTGATCAAAATGATATTAAATAGTAAATTGCTTTTTGAGCCTCAACTTGGGACAAACGTTGATTCCTCCACAGACAAGTCAAGCTGATCGGGGTGAAGCCCAACAAGTTTGCATGACTCCGACGGGTGAAATGAACCCGAATCCCAGATTTCTTCATTACAAGTTGGTGAAGATTTGGCGCACATGGGGCCTGGAACAGACTTGAGCCGTGGCTTCTCAGGCTGTACAGCCCAGCAGACGAGTTTCCAAGATTCCGTCGACTGAATTAAACGGGCTTGGGGCCTGGGAGCTTATGAATTAAAGATAATTAAAGTGAAATCGCTGTCACTGTACGTTTTTGGCATTTTTGGCATTGCATGTTCATGTCCTTGTGCACATGCCTTGACAGGATGGAACTTTTTCAGTATCTTTCTGGTCAAGAGGCCCTGGTAGGATGTACAATGTACTTCAATGATCTTCAATGTATAACTATAGAACATGCATGAAATTGCATGAACATTGTACAATGTACAACATGCTGGATGTACAACTGCAGTAGCCTGTGTTTCGTGCAGTAATCCTTCGACATGTTTGTCTTCGTTTGTGCTCGTTCAGAGTAAGACCCCGGAGGCATTGTATCAGCTCATGCTAAGCACCTTGCTACTTCACCGGCGAATCTGGGGAGGCAAAGAAGTTTTTTTTTGTTTTAAACCACCTGCAGTTCATCGCTCTTGAAGCCCGAAAGCATCTGGAAACATTGTCACCTTATGTCACCTTTGCCAACTCCATTCTGACGATTCTGAACTCTGATTCTGTCTGCCACGTCTGCCATGTTTGAGGCGCCAACAACATGCCAACAGGTCCCATGGACTTCGAGGCTCGCCGCTTGCCATTCCTCCTTGGCCGAGTGTCGGAGTGGGGGAGTGGCCGTGCAGCCAGGAATGGGCGGAGTTGAACCAGGGAATTGAGCGGCAGGGTGAGGACAATGTGTTGTTTTCTCAGCGTAGCTAAAGTTAAAGCTGCTCAGACCTGACGGCTGCGCCCAATTTTGCTGACCAGCTGCGTTTCATCTTGACCCACTCAGGCCCTTACATGTCCAGAGCAAGATCTACAACGTGCGCGACTTAGGTCCTGGAGACGCAGTGGTGTTGTAGCGAGTCTGTGCTGAACTCTCAGTTCATCATAAGGACATTGTCAGTTTGCGTGTGCCTGAACTCTGCATTTGGCCAGCAAACGAGGTGCAGCTGAAAGAATTGGTACTGAATCATCTGAGCATTGATTGAAGCTCTCAATGGTCACTGCTTGAGCTATCAAATATATTCAAAATATCGCGGTCTTCACAAAGCATATAAAGCTTCTACTGATTTCCACTGTTTGGATCCGTTTGGATCCTAATTTCTGTGGGCGCAGGTCGTCGTACTTTCTGAAAACATTCCAGAAGAGGCCCTTCCAGGCAACACGACTTGAACCCATCATCCGATTCACTTTTCTCCAATTTTTCAGTCTTTTTCACACGCCACTTAAACAATTTTTGAACCATTTTGAACCTATTATCAACAAAATTCAACAAACGTCAAGCCGAATATCAGACATGTTCCCAATTTCGACAGCTCATTTAGAATTTCTAAATCCTTTGGAAGGACCTGTTGGCCAAATCGATATGGTCTTGCAGAAGGTCAGAAGCTCTCTTTGATTGCATTTGCAGTTGATTAGAAGGGATGCTGAACCCAGTTTCCTGAAATGTCCGTTTGGGATTGCCATGAATGGCGGCTTTCTTTTGTGGATGTTGCAGATTGTTGCTTGCCAGAGCAAGTTGTGATCGGCTTGAGGTGATTTGAGTAAATTGAGAATGGTTGAATATTCACTTTACAATTAATTATAATTTATTATATATAGTTGTAAAATGTTATAAATATAAATTATACATATTTGATCCGTCTTCATCGTCGTGATGCTGCAGCAAGCTGTGTCTCGTGAGGCCTATGCTGCTGGTGTGCCTTCCTGAGTGAATAAAGATGAATATCTCGCTGGTTCGCAAGTTGAACCGTGAAATGCCGAGACATAATGTCAACCAAGGAATCTGCTCTTCAGCATAGGGCCATACTGGAAGGCAAGAAATGTCATTGCTGAAAAAAGAGATACAGAACAGATATGAACAGATACTAACAGATACAGAACGTAGACATAGACGTACGCTCAGATTATATTCACAGAGGCACATGACGATCATGACGCACCAAGCACCCCTCCCATTGTCCACTCCCCTTGTCGAGAGGGAACCCAGATGCTGGACATTTTCACATGGATCGACGATTGGATTGCACTGAATTGAAGCAATCAAGAGATTGTTGAAGCCAATTAAGACACCCGGACTTGAAGAAGGACACTTACATAACCACTCTATGACGCTGTGTCTGGAGGTTGGCTGTGGGTCTACACCAGTGCCCTCTTGCCCGGGTCGTTGGGTAGTTTGGGTCTCAATTTCAGCTGAGTGTCTATTCAAGCCCATAGCCAGTCTGCCAATCTGTGAAGTCCTGCAGAAAATGCGCAGAAGATGCCGCTTTGAAGACCAAACTGAGATCATCTTGCACGGAAAAGACAGAGAACACAACGTTTTTGGCTTTCACAAGGTTCTGAATGCGCCCACACGTTTGCGCAGGAGGAAGAGGAGCTCTCAAGTTCTTTCATCTTTTTTCAATGGAGGGTCCCAAATGTGAAGTATCACATGTTGATCATTGACTCATTGATCTTTGCACTTCAATGGCAAAGTCAATTTGGTCTGTGCCTAGCGGCCTAGCAGCGCCTCATGCAGGTTGAAGTTCCAGATGGAAGCATGCATCGTATTTGGGGAAGCTTGTGTTGGACTCCTGGTGCTAAGTGCAGCTCAAGCAACCGGATTTTCGCCAACACGTTATGTGCTGAGGCAGCATGTGTCTTGTTTTCTCCTCGCAAGCTCCTGGCACCGCTGTACCACATGCTGCTCCGGAAGCAAAAAGAGATTTTGGTGGGGCGACGCGGCGACCATTTACAACAGCAAAACATAGTGAAAGCATAACATTTTGCATTCATTTTGTTTTTTTCTTTGTGTATCTTTGCGCATTTCCAATTGATTTGGCTTGTAAGCCTTGAAGCTACTCTGCCAAGGCTATCATTGATTGCCGTGGACTGCAGTTCCTGGAAATTTCCCATCAGGCGCACAACCAACACTGTTGGTCCAGCACGGTATAGCACGGTGATTTTCTGAGCAGGCGAAGACTCTTACCCTGGCAGTGAAGCAAGGGCCAAAGCGTTTTCCCACCTTCTAAGACCAGACGTGAATTATCGTAAATTGAAGTAAATTGATTTTGTATGTTTAGATTTTGGTTTAGTCATAAAGCTGAGGCCAATAATCCCAGAGTGTTTGACGACCAGGCACAGAGTTGCAGTATGTTGCAGTTATGTATTATGTGCTTGGACTGTTCGTTTGTTTTGACAGAAATCTTTACAATTGCAGCCATTTGTGGATATGTTCAAGATGTTTTGTACAGTCGTTCTCGCTGCATTTGAGGCGCACGGGCGACGAGCTGCTCAGGCGCCATGTCAGACATGTCATGTCCGAGAATGATCCATGACGTGACGTAGTCCCGATGTAGTCCCGATGTAGTCCTTTCTACCACTTTTTTTTTACTTTTCTACCAGCAGTTTCGATATGATGGCTGTGTGCAGGGCTGCCAAACTGCTGCCAGATGGTCGATGGGAGGAACCTGGGATACCACATATACCACGACAATCGCGCACACAACGGTCCTTTGATCGATGAAAACACATGGTGCCCCTTCGCTCCTACATCTCCCACGCAGGAGCTTTGCATGCAGAAACTCAAGATGAGTTTCGAAAATGCAGAGGTTCTGGATCACTGGGTAACTTGCCACAACTTTCCTGAGATTTTGGCAGATTTCAGATCCACGCTCTTTCTCCCTGCATTGCCCAGGTTCAAGCATTGATGCAAAAGCCCTGTGAGACTGCGTTGCTGAGCTCAATGAAGAGATGGCTTCTGTGCAGCAGATAAAGCAGCCCATAGAAGTACCAAATTTTACTTCGACTGGTTGTGTCCTGTTCTTCACTATTGCGTTTGCCCTGCCCCATGTTTTCATGTCTGTAATCAGCCGTGAGGTTCAAATGTGCGTGGTTCAAATGTCCCATTGAATTTCTCAAGTGCTCAGCAATCAGCAATCAGATGCAATCAGATTGCAATCAGCAATCCATCACGATCCATTCGGTTTTGGATCTAACGAGCTCTCATTTCCCCAAGGCTCCCAGATCATTTGCAAAGCGGTTGTGTGTTGCGAGCCCGTCCAAGACTCAACACGTCAGACTCTTCACAGAACGCAGATGAAATGATTTCCACTTGGAATCTGTATCAACGTAGGTGACTATAGTTTGTCAAAAAAAGTGATATTCTCGTATATTCTCGTCCATCCAAATCCATTTGTGTACCTATTATTTGTAGATGTTTCAGACCCAAGTGACCCCATGTGCCGCATTGATGTGCATCGATGTGCATCGATGTGCATCGATGTGCCTTGTGGCGGGGTCACGTGGCAGTGAAGCTCAAAGGTGCAGATGCCGTCTCGTCCGCCTTCAACGTTGCTGAGCCCGCCCCTGTCGCTGGGTTGAGCATGGGGAGTCAATGGAGACGATAGACTCGATAGACTCGATAGACTCTTGGTATCTAGTGGACCACTAGCTGGTCCTCATAAGATTACGTTGCAAGAGTCCAAGTGTCAGATGCAAATCAATGGAACGAGCAGAGAGGGGTCACTCACCAAGACCTCCGTAAGATGATGAATATATTCTGATATGAATTACATTGAATTACCATGAAATCATTTTTCAGCCTGGGGCAGCTTTCCTTGCTATTTGCTGCATTTTGGAGCTAGAATCTCCCTTGTGTGGCTTTTGTGGCTTTTGGTGGCTTCTTGGATCTCGTAGCTTTAATGATTTAATACTTTATTTTCACAGCAGGGGCAGGGGCAGGCTGATTTAATACTTTATCATATGATTTTTTAACCGGCCCCCCTTGCTACCTACTCCTGCCCCTTTTTTTCTATAAGCATCGTTTATTTGGGAGTCGTCCTAAAACCCATGCAAGGCTTTTAGTATCCGAGTGACATCTGCAGATATGGATGTGTATGTTTTGCTGCAGTGGCGAAAGGCCGCGAAAGGGCGGCGTAAGGTTCGCGAA
>Ga0126342_10012701_pt1 | contig 14989 bp, 14 predicted proteins | sample Cyp1metagenome_FD_92528 | JGI IMG/M metagenome (GOLD analysis project Ga0126342, IMG submission 92528) | Coral microbial communities from Lord Howe Island, Old Settlement Bay, Australia - Cyphastrea 1 metagenome | ecosystem: Host-associated > Invertebrates > Cnidaria > Coral ...
GTCGTGTCCCCCGGGGTCACCCGGGGTGTTGTTGACCCGAGGCCGTCTTCATCCCGGCGCGGGCTGGTCAGATCGATGTGGGTAGGGGATGCCATGGTCTGACAGAAAGATCCAACAACGAGAAGTCCGGTCAAAAAATCCAGGCCGTTGAGGCAAATGTGTGCGAAAAGTGCAAGCAACCTAGGCCGGGTTTCACTTTTTGTCGTGGGTTGCCCGTTCCCACGTTTTTTTTCTTTTTTTTTCGTTCCTGTTTTTTTTTCTTTTTTTTTCGAGGCCTTTTCGTGTGGTTACCTATGGGCCCCGGTGAAACAAGTTTTTTAATACAGGCCAGCTTCCAGATGTGCCGATGGCGCTCTGTTATTTAGGTGGTTGCAGGCTCCACCAGGCCGAAGTCCAATCTACGGAGATAGCTAGAACGCCTTGACTCCTGTGTTGTGCCTTTTTTGTTTCATGCTGACACACGGTGTTCCACGTGATCCGCTACGACCACATGTGGCAGCTCACACGAAGGTGGCGACTGGGTGAACGTCCAGAAATGGTCGGGGCCAGGGAAGTCGCCGTTGGTGAACAAGCATGAGGGCACGTATGAGGTGCCGCACGTGCACGACAGGGCCGCCCCGGACGACATGTTCGGCCACTGAGTTTTGAGGAGACTTGGATGGCGCGGGGAATGGTTCGAGGTCGTCGAGGACGTCAGCAACAAGGAGGCCGCTTAAGGATGCAAGGCCACTGGAGTGAGGATGGCTGAGTTTTTGCTCACGTGGGCGGCGACCCCTGGCCAACGGCAGAGTGACACGCGTGGCCGGGGCCATCCGGGATGTACCTGAAGATGAAAATGAAAGCCTGGTTCTACTCCTGGTATGGCTCAAACTGTGGAAGCGAGGAGAGTTCGGAAAAGAAGGAAACCCTCGAAAAGCAGGAGGATGTCATCGGACGTTGGTGAGCCGCCTTGGATCGCCTTGGTGAAGCAATGCGGGTCGAGGCCTTGAGGAAGAGGAGAACTTCGTGGCCTGCAATGACCGGAGGTTCGGAGGACGAGCTGCACTGAAGCAGGAGGCTGAGTCGAAACTGGTGGTTGGACAGCATGGACAGGGTTTCGATGGTGACGTTCACGGGAAGGTCGAGGACAGGCTGGAGGCGAACTTTTGTGGCGACAAGGCCGGGAGCACGGCGAGGGATTATGCAGGTGCATGGCGCAAATGGGGCAGTTTAGCCGAAAGGCAACATTGGCCGAGTCACTAGTTCAACCCGAAGGAGGACAAACTGGAGAACGAATACAAGTTTTTGGCCTTCTCGGGCTACCTGGGTTGGCTCAACTTCTCCTCAGCCAGCCTCAAGCAGGCCGTGTTTGCCATCAAGGATGCACACACAAGGGCTGGCGCAGGAGATCCTACAGAAGGCCAGTTCCGGTTGTGGGCCTTGATGAATGGACTCGATCGACGGGCGGCCAGAAAACCACGCAGACTCGGGGTCACGCCAGCTATGTTGCAGTCGGTGGGACGACAATTTGCAGGCTGTACGAACCTTCAAAAGGGAGGGCGTGTGGATGGCGTCATGGTTCAAGCACTGCTGCTCACAGCGTGGTTCATGATGATGAAGGCGTCGGAGTTTTGCGATTCGAACGGCATCAACGTCGACCACGTTTTGAAGGGTTTGGACGTGAAGTTGTCGAAGGAAGACGAGCCGGTGGATGTGGGCGTGGCTACCGAGGGTACAGTGCAGTTCAGAAAAACGAAGGCTGATCAGGAAGCCTTGGGATCGTTCAACACCATGGCAAAGACAGGGGTGACCTATCTGTGTCCGGTGGAAGCCCCTGACAACTAGCGGAGGGTATTCCCAGGACGCTTCCATGGAGTGGATGCACACAAACCTTTGTTCTGGTGAGGCAATGGCACGATGCTGAAGAGGGTTGAGGCGCAGTTCGTGATGCAGAGGGCGGCAAATGCAGTTGGACTTCTCTGGAAAGGTTCCTGTCCCATGCTTTGAGGATTGGACGGGCCAGCGCTTTGTTTCAAGCATCGTCCGACATCGAATTCAAAAATTGGTGAAGACATGGGAAGGAAAGTCCACTATACTTTGTAGACCGCACCCGGCGTTTAAGCTGGTGAGGCTGAGCACCTTGGAGGGGCACAGCAACTGAGGAGTTGCCAAGGTCTAAGGGGTGCAGCCGACAGTGCACAACGCCACCAGTTGAAATGGAATGATGTGGCACGCCGCACGTATGCGCACTCAAAGTTGGAGCTTAAACATAGATGTAACTGTTCAGGGACATGAGTGGGACGTGACATGGGGCTCAAGCACGGCCCCAGGTTTTTCTGTCTCACCCCTCTCCACCCGGGGGCGCGGCAACTGAGGAGTTGCCAAGGTTTAAAGGGTGCAGCCGACAGCGCACAATGCCCCCAGTTGAAATGGAATGATGTGGAACGCCGCACGTGTGTGCACTCAAAGTCCGGCAAAACCGCATGCAATTTAATTAGGCCGTGTGGCCCGCACAGAAGGAAACGACTGTCGTATTAACTGCATCGAAGTATCGATTTGTAACATGGAGGTGTTGGCGACGTTTTCGGGTGATTTTGTAATCTTCTGCCCGTGATGATTGCCAATTTTCCCGAGAACGTCTGAGCGCAGGGTTCTTCCAATAGTGGGGGTCTGTAAAATATCTTCTCATCCTCACATACTCACATCTTCACATCTTCTCATCCTCACATCTTCACATTTTGTCATCTTCACATCCTCACGTCTTCACATTTCCTCATCTTCACAGTTTCTCATCTTAACATTTGTTCATTTTCACATTTTCACATCTTCACATCCTCGCATCCTCACATTTTCTCATCTTCACATCTTCACATCCTCGCATCCTCACATTTTCTCATCTTCACACTTTCTCTCTTGCCTTCTTGCTCTCTTACCCTCTTGTTTTTTTTTATATTTTTCTCTTGAAGGCGCGGGGCAGTGCCAACGAGACAGCACGAAACGCAACGCTTTCGCACAAAATGTGGTTTGATCGCCACAAACTTACATAAAATTGCGATTCAAGGCGTCCCGTCGCAACCCTTTCGCACGAAATGCGGTTTGATCGCCGAAAACTAAGGTAAAATTACGCTTTCCAGGGGTCCCGCGCAACCCTTTCGCACGAAATGAGGTTCGATCGCCGAAACCTTACGTAAAATTGCGATTTCAAAGGGTCCCGCGCAACCCTTTCGCACGAAATGAATTTCGATCGCCAACACCTTGCGTAAAATTGCGATTTCAAAGCGTCCCGCGCAACCCTTTCGAATTGAGGTTCGATCGCGAAAAACTTACGTAAAATTGCGATTTCAAGGGGTCCCGTCGCACCCCTTTCGCACGAAATGATCGCCAAAAACTGGGATAAAATTGTGATTTGCAAGTTGTCTGGCGCAGTGTGTAAAAAGTTCCTGTGTGTAAAAGTTTCTGTGTAAAAGCGTCGGTGTGTCAAAGCCTCTGTGTGTAAAAGGGTCTGTGTGTCAAAGTTTTTTTGTGTAAGAGCGTCTGTGTGTAAAAGCGTCTGTGTGTAAAAGGGTCTGCGTGTAAAAGTCTCTGTGTGTAAAAGTTTTCGTGTGTAAAGGTTTCTGTGTGGAGAAGCGTCTGTGTGTAAAAGCGTCTGCGTGTAAGAGTCTCTCTGTGTAAAAGTATCTGTGTGTAAAAGTGTCTGTGTGTAAAAGCGTCTGTGTGTAAAAATTCCTGTGTAAAAGCGTCTGTGTGTAAAAGTTTTTGTGTAAAAGTGTCTGTGTGTAAAAGCGTCTGTATGTAAAAGCGTCTCTGTGTAAAAGTCTTTGTGTGTAAAAGCCTCTGTGCGTAAAAGCCTCTGTGTGTAAAATTTAATAGCGTTCGTGATCGTTCGTGTGCAATTTTTTGTGTAAAAGTTTCTGTGTGTAAAAGCGTCTGTGTGTAAAAGCCTCTGTGTGTGTGTGTGTGAAAGTCTCTATGTGTAAAAAGGTCTGCGGCAGCGCGTATAAGTTTCTCTATGCTTCTTGCTGTGTGTAAAAATTTCTTTGTTTAAAAGGGCCTATGTGTAGAAGCGTCTGTGTGTAGAAGTTTCTGTGTGTACAAGTTTTTTGGTGTAAAAATTGTTGTGTGTAAACGCGTCTGTGTGTAAATGCATGTGTGTGTGCAAGCGTCTGTGTGTAAAGGCGTCTGTGTGTAAAGATGTCTGTGTGTGCAATTTTTTTCGTCTAAAAGCGTCTGTGTGTAAAAGTCTCTGTGTGCAAAAACGGCTGTCTGTGAAAAGTTCTGTGTGTGTAGAAACTTTGCGAAAGATACGATGCAAACTATTGTCTTGTGTTTGTGATGTATTGTCTTGATACTACTCTTCTCGTCTGCCTATTTTACGTTTTTAATATATTGTCTTCTAATATAGTGTTCCCATACTAACAACAGGAGACTCTGCTCCCCTACGCTCTCGGGCCATCCGTCGTCTAGTTTTACCCCTTCTCTGGGATCATTTCGACAAAAAATTCCCGCGCTTTTGAACGGGGCTGCATATTGGCATGCAAGACACAACTCTGACTCAAACTTCGGCTCAGGCTCGAACAGTGCGATACTTCTGTATGCAAGCGAAACTGTTCTGCAGTTGGTCTTGCACAGCGCAGTGTGGGAACGCGTGCATCAAAACCCGCACGCACCGAAAGTGCCAAGGCGTGATAGTTCAGCAGCGATGGGTACAAACAGATGTGAACAGATCTAATCCACTGGTGCAGTTTCAGTTGGTGAAGGGAAGGGGCTATGCTCGGCTTGCGTGCCACCGAAGATCGGTTCGCAGCTGCAATATAGCAAAAACATCAGTTCCATTTGAGGTCGACTTTGGCAAAAACGGCCCCCAACTGCGGCGCAACTTGGATCCACTTAGCCCACTTGGTTCCCATTTCGGCCCAATTTGGCTCCTACTCGAGGTCCATATCCTGTCAACACGGAGGACGTTGCTGCCCCAATACGAAATTGAAAAAAAATGAATTTTCATTAGTATGTTTCACATTTTCCACCATTTTGTTTGCTATCGACGACGCTTCGTTCCCCATGTTGTGTTTCCATTGGGCCCAAATTGGTACAGGTGCGAAACTGTCGCCAAAGGCTCCCAAGCTGCGCCGCTTTGGACGTGACTTAGGGTTCCATAGTTCCGACCCGTTTGGTTCCAGTTTTGGGGTCCGGTTTGGTCACGAAATCGCGCAACAACTTTCAACAAGTTGGGCTTATCTTGGGTTTTATCTTGGGTTCTATCTTCGGCCCAATTTCGGCGCCAGATGCCCCCACACTGGGCCAAGCTGGGTTTGTTGGGTTCAACTGGCACGGGTTGGGCACAAATTAAGCCCAAGTTGGGCCCAAGTTGGCTCCTGCTCAGCCCAACTTCACGCCAAGGATTGCCAATTTTGACCCCTCGGCTTTTGTTTGTGCCAATTAAACCCCGTTTCTTTCTCCTCTGTCCTATTCCCTGGGTGCGAGCGCTACTCGTCGTGAAGCGACTCGAATATCAGTTTGTGGGCGCCTTCGTCTATATTCAGTTTTGTTGTGTGTTATTTTTTCGGGCACGCTAGGCCAAAGAAAGCTAACGAGGCAGCGCTGAATGAAAAAAAAACATATTGCCTGTGGACAACTGTATGTCCGCTAGAGAACACTCGTCGGCAAAATGTAATCGTTCACTTTTTTGGCCCGCCGCAACGACCATACATAGACCACGACAAAATGCGGTAGCACCGTTTCAGAACAGATTCTATTTTGATTTGGCCTAGGCCATCCATCCGGAAGTCTGGTTTCGGGTATCGAGGATGATGGGACGAATTCATTTGGAAACATGCCTTTTTCTTGCGCCTAACGATGTTGTTTGCTACCGCACGCGTCGCTTGACGGCACCTGTTTCCACAGTTGCCTCCAATTACCGCCTAGTCCCTTTGCAACATTTGGACAATCGTGTGGTCCTTGTTGGACAGCACATGGACAAGCAAGAGATCGGAACAAAACCGGGCACAAAATTTTCCACCAAAAGAAGAACGGTGACGATATTTTTTTTTCAACACAAAATATCAAAATAATCCGTTTATAGCAACAAGAAGACATGCAATGGTAACTTTATTGGGAATTTCGTTGGTTTGCGGCGACATCAGGACTGCATCGATGGGGCACACAAGATATTTAACAAACACCAGTGTTGCCTGTCGACGCTGCAAACAGCATCAGGCGTTTTCATCAATTCGACGTGTCGTCTCGGCGTAGCGACCATCACCATATTTAAACAAAGCGCACCGACGATTCGATTCGTTCCAGTTTTCTTATAGCCGCCTTCCCCGAGGTTTGACACTCTAGGCTGCCCGCGGGCGCACGCGATCAATCAATGCGCCTGGTTCGCTTTTTCTTTGGTAACGTAAGACACGTGGCTCCAAAATTTGTCATTGGCCTGGTGTGCGAGTTTGGGTTGATGTGGCGCAGTGCTCGGATCAATGGTATGGACTGTCAGACTATAGTTTCGTATCAAGTGGCCGAAACAGGCCCAACATATGCACAATTTCTGAAAACCAATGTCCGTCCCTTACAGTACATGTTTCCTATTGCTGACGTCTTTGAGGTGGTGAGTGGTGATCTAATTATGGGCGAGGCACACTCAGTGTTCCACACCACATTAACCGTGAATAGGCCAATCAGGGTCATCCGTCTGGGTGCATTTTTTTTTCGCACTCCTCAATATCTGGCTTGAATGGTGCCTGTATGAATGCATGTTTCTTCCAAACCCGAGCATGTATAATACTGATCGCATGCGACGCAGAGCTACATGCAGCCAAGTCAGCGACAACAGAAACACTTTTTTGGTGAGGACCCGATGCGAAGTGAGATTAACCAAAAATCTGAGGTGGTAGAGGGGAAATTGTTTGTAGATTGTTCGACGGCAGTGGCTACATTGCTAAGCAGCAGGATTTGTGATGGTGTGAACGGTGTGAGGGATTTCCGCGGGTTTGGGAAGCAAGAAAATCAGAAAATCACCCAGGAGAGATTGGGATAAATCTGCCAGCTTTCGCCACCGTGTTTCCTGTGATGTGCTGTGATGAATCAGTGTATGTGTACTGTTGTGTACTATGTACCATGATGTGATGAAAGTCTGCTCTGCGCGGAGTTTTGCTTCCCCTAACTGCCGCGCCTCCTCCCCCCCTCTCCGCATGTACACGATAATTATTTGCTACTAAAATTGTGTATATAAGTCCACTACAGTTGCCTATGGCTGGCTACTAAGAGCGGTTTACGGCTACGAAAGTGGCCTGCGGCTACTACATTGGTCTAGTCTAAGTGCCCACTGCTAAAGTTGTCTACGCGTGTATTGTCTTCTCCGGCCATTTTCTGGCTATGCGTTCAATCCAACAAGCCTATTTTAATACTGCATATGTCACATGTTCACGTTCATTAAGTGTTGGTTGTTTGTTTATCATGTTTAAGCTATGTTGAAACTGATAAACATACTCTTCACCAAATTAAAACGAAATGCACCAATGAAAAGAAAAAGGCTTTGATTGTGGCAACCGCGTTGGTTCCATAAGAATGACTACACCCGGTGTGCCACTGTACAGGCCGCGCACACACTCCACCGGGCCAAATCACCATACCAGCCGCGTCCTCAAAACAGATACGCGCGGACACAATGGCACACACTGCAGTCTTGTTCCCAGAAAACGTTGTAAACATTGATAATCATTGTTTTTCCTTACATTCACTTGCACACACGATAGAAACATGATTCAAAACGAGCCACATTAGGTTCATATGGGGAGCGCTGAATCGAAATTCACGACGTAGTAGCCTGCCGAATCACGTTTGCCAAAGGGCTCCCCCCTCAACGGATGTCAAAGTGTTGGTCCCCCTGTCCGTTTGCAATTCGGCTGCTGTTGCTTCGTACTGGTTCCCGCTGAACCCATGAATTGCCTCATCCTTGTTGCACGCCCAGTTGGTTGTTACAATTCACTGACTTATCGGACTTCTTGCAAGCGTATTGTTGTTTGCCCTGTCAAACGGTGCACAATACTTACGCAATTTGCTTTAGGTTCCGGTGAAGTTGCGCTGGAATGTACTATCATTGGGACACGATCAGTGAAAAGAGGAAGGGCAAGTGCATGTCAATGTATAGTATGCTTTGCAAAAACACATATGTTTGCTACTGTATGCCGCAGTGGTTACACCTTCCTACCTGCCTGCTGGAATCCAACAATTGCATGACAGCATATGGCACCTGTTTTTTTCCAATAAACCCCGCGTAGGTAACGTTGCCGATCAACACATCGGGGCGATAGCGTACAGATTTGCGCTGCACAAAACCGTCATTTCTGGAGTAGGTTTATGATGGTTTATGTACAGTTTTGTACCGATCTAAAACTCCACAACTTCACATCCTTACAGGACCAAAGCGATTCGGAGGGGCGAAAGAAAGAAAGCAGGCAGGTGTTACCCGCCATGCCCATCTTTCACGCAAGGCGAAGCTTAATGAATGAATCACATATTGATGATCCCTTTGACCAGTAGCCTTTGACACTCCGGTTTGTTCAGGAATACACTTTGCTCAATTTGATCCCCACCAAAATGAAAATATTCCTGCTTTTCCCTCTTCATTGACGACAACCTCCTCCACCAAAATATATGTCGGAAAAGCTGCAGTGCAAAGAAAGATGTATCCCAGAGAAATATACTTCAGAAAAATGTAAGCCAAAAAAAAAGAAAATGTGTCCGGGCAGCAAAGGTAGAAAAGAAAAAAATAGAACGCAAAAATGATGAAGTATAGTTCAAGAGTCTGCTTACGCAATGTTCCATAAAAAACGGCAACAAATTGTTGTGAAATTGTTGCAGAAGTACACATCTTGCAACCCTGAGCAAGAGACAAACAGATGTTGAAAAGGTTCGACGGGAAATAAAATGTGTTGTTACTTGTCACAGAAACGCACAGTTTCCTGATCTGATTTTGACTGGGGAGGTAACAGGACAAAATTCTATATCTGGATTTTTTTCACCTTCAGTTCAGGCTGGAATGTGGTGGCGGCAACTAGGGAGGTTTGGGTTTTGTGTGTCAGGACGCTAGATTAATATTTTTCTTTAGGTGCCCCTGGCCCACGGGGCTGTGGATTAGCAAGGCAGAGCTAGGAATGCAAAATGGGTGTAAAATGGTGTAAATACTAACGAACAGTTTTTGGGGTTTGATTCCAATAAATCTCGAAAACATGAAATCCATGTGTTACAAGCAAGCCTTTGGGCCGACCTTGGGCCGACCTTGGGCCGACCTTGGGCCGACCTCAACAAGGTTTTGAAAACTCAATTGGTGGACGGTATGTGGCATTTCTTTCCAAAAAACTATCTTCTTAGGACAGTAAAAGACAAATACATGCAACAGATTGCAAGAGTAAACACGATGGAAGTACACTAAGTACAGTAAGTAAACACAATAAATTCAAGGAAAACCCAAGGATCCAGTGATTTTGAACAGATTGCATCCCTCCTAGAGCCTGCTTTATCACACACTTTACGATCTGGACTTCAAAAAGGAAGAAAAGGGAACCAAAACGCACAATGCCACAACAATAGTCTATGCCAAAAGCATCCCAACACAGTTGTCACATGTTTTTGTCCAGCTTGACATAGCATCATGCCACAAACGGAACGCTTCAAAAAAATAACTGGAAAGTAACTTTTTTAGCAACCGAACCGACCAAACCGTCAACCAATACGGTGTGACGATCCTTGGAGGACATCGTTTACTCAACTTCCTAGTTCTGATGGTTTCTGCTGTGGGGAAGTAGTGATTTCATGCAGGAAACCATCTGATTGAAAGGATTTTTATGCTGTATAATTTTCAAATCGAAATCAATGCAGCCGAAATATCCGGCAGCAAGAGGGGTTGAACCTGGGACCATGTTAGGCGGGGGAGAAACCTTGGAACTAAAGAACCTTCCTAATGGTCCAGATTCAGGGCTCTGCAGTTCCCTGCCCCTGAAAGATCCTAAAACACAAAGATTTGATTTTGTAAGGGACAAAACAATAACAGCACCCATTCCAGACTTCAACCACGGATAGTATCCATGTGAGACTTAGGGCACTTAGGGTTATCAGGTTGGAAGAGATGGTGGTATACAAGCGGGGGGAGCATTCCCATTGGACTCCCAAGCATCTTAGGGATGTTATGGGGTTCTCTTGAAATGGATCTCTTTGGCAAGATTTTGACCCTAATAAAATTCCATAAAAACAATATAGAACCCTTACTGTAATCAAAAAAAAACATATTTGGGAATTAATTGCGATTTTGCCAATTTGGGGATTTGGTTGGGATTTGGTGGGTGTGAATTGGGAATTAATTGGTCTTTTGGTTTGATACATTTCCCATGTTTGTAAATTTGTTGCGATTTTGTTGGGGTTGTTTGTGATTAATTAGAAACAAATTTGCAACTTTGTGGGGCTGCCATGGGGGTAAATCTTCAGTATGTACCAGGAACCTAAATAAAGCCACAGAAACCTGATAGAACCCACAAAAATCCAACAAAAACCCAACAACACCATCACAAAGAACGAAGTGAATTCCACACCAACAACACCCAAAACCCGTTGGAAATTTCACCAATTGTTGGATCCAGTGCTGCTTTTGTGGGCCCAAGTCTGGTGCCATTTTGGTTTTGGAATACCGTCGGAAAATGTGTATCTGACAACCTCTGGTCGGGTGGAGCGGGGAAAAGAAGGAGTTGTCTTCCCTGAGACAATAGCATTTCACATCACAAGAGCAATTGCACCCATTATTGTAGAGATTGCAATTGTAGTAGAAAATAGTGTTAGAGGAATGCTGTTGCAGAAAAAAATATTTAAGGAAAAAATGACTTATATTATTAAGCGTGTAATGACTACAAACATCACCGAGAAACTGCAGAATGAAATGAGCAAATGTAATGTTTGCAGGCTATCAAATATCAGAGCTTTAAAAAAACAAATGAAAATTTACCCAATGATGTAATTAATCATATTTGATTGCCAGTCTTGGAAGAATGATTCCTTTGAATTGTTACACTTCTCGATTTGTGCGTGTCATCCTTGCGCATTGCGGTTAGTTTAGATTTTTTTGGTGATTAGGTTTCTTTTAGGGTTGGGGGTTTAGAGATTATTTAAGTTTGGTTTAAGATCTATTTGGGGTTGGTTTAGGGCTTTTTTAGGGTTGGTTTTAGGGTTTATTTAGGTTTGGTTTAAAATCTGTTTAGGCTTGGTTTAACATCTATTTGGGGTTGGTTTATATAAGGATTATTTAGGTTTGGATTGGCATCTACTTGGGGTTGGTTTGGGATCTATTTGGGGTTAGTTTAGGGTTTATTTAGATTTATAGATAACATATAATATATATATATATACATAGTTGTTAATTGATTTAGGGTGTGTTTGCGGTTTACTTGAAGTTGCTTTAGCTTTTCTGGGGTTGGTTTGGGGTTTACTGTACTTAGGATTGATTTAGGGCTGGTTGAGGGTTTATTGAAATGATTGAAATGATGTTTCTTTGGGTTTATTTGTGAGAATTGAGAAACAAAAAAAAAAATGCAGGGAAAAGCAGAGAAGCAGAAAAGTGAATAAGCAGAGAAGCAGGGAAAAGCAGAAAAGAGGAGAAGCAGAGAAGCAGGGAAAGCGGACAAGCGGAGAAGCGGAGAAGCAGGGAAAGCGGAGAAGCGGAGAAGCAGAGAGGCAAAGAAGCAGAAAAGCAGAAAATTAAAGCAGAGAAGCAAAGAAACAAAGAAGCAGAAAAGCAGAGAAGCAGGAAAACACAGAAAAGCAGAGAAGCAGGCAAGCAGGCAAGGGAAAAGCAAAAAAGCCGAGAAACAAAGAAGCAGGAAAAAAAAAAATGGCGAAATGGGAAAGGAACACTTCCCAAAAACAATAGTCCTCCGCATAAAAAGAAAGGAAAAAAGAAGGGAAGAGATACTGGCTTCACAGGAGCACGGCTACCAATGTATATACTAGGACGCAGCTAGTCCAAAACCTGTCTCTGCCCCCAGACTTCATGCTGGCATTCCACTAAAGTTGCCGCACCGTGCTGATGCAGTATGGAGGTATGAGGTATATATAGTCGTTTTGATTTGCTCAATGCTCAGCGATCTTGATTCGGAGGCTTCGATTTGATTTGCTACTGCATGTTGGTGCAGAGTTCAGTCACAGCCTCTTTAGTAACGTACGCCTGAAACAAGAATCCTCTCTGTTTATAAACCAAAACAGGATCACACTCGTCGCAGCAGAAGGCCGCATAATCGAGTTAGTAAACTTGGAATCTAGAATGCCTTGGTGTACAGGGACAAAGATTTTAAATAAAGATGCACGTATTCATAAAAACAACGTAACTGTCAAAAATCAGATTGTGATTGAGAAAATACATAGATAATTTGCATATTGAAGAATAATCCTGGTGATGCGATGTTATTCCTGCAGCATGCGAGCCACAAATGTCCACAAAGAATGGAACGCTGATTCATCGTGGGTTTGAAACATCCCTCAGCCTGACGGATCAATAATCTATAATCAGTGGGTAATGTAACTGCATTCACCTTGAAAAGAATGATTGCTACATGCCCCTGCCCACAAAAACATGTTTGGATGCACAGCGACTTTTCCTGGCCTCACAATACTTTGCTGTGAGAAGTCTTGCAATTACCTCAATTTGTTCATAATTTGAGCTATGTACAGTGACTTGATGTGACTTGTTTACTTTTGTTCTGTGTTTTCGATTGTGTCAGGTTGTCTCTGTGACTGTGACGTCTGCCCATGCGATTCTGGTGAGACAAACCCCGAACCAATTTTCACTCAAAGTTCACCTTGGCAACATTGGCAAATGAACCTTCAGGTAAATTGGTCAGATTCGGTCAGACTATTCAAATTAGTACCAAGGCCCCAGCATTTCCAATCGAAATACCAACAAAACAGGCAAATTTGCTGCAACATCAGATTCAATTCTCTGTTCCGGACCATTCGGTTTCCCTTGGGCTGCCTTGCAATTTAAGAGTGCTGTGGGATCAGAAACAAAATGATGAAATTATCCCAAAATGCACACCTCAGGAGAAAGGTTTCGAGAGTCTTCTGATTTGTACCTGCAACCGTCGCCGCTTGACCACACTTGTTTAAAGATGCACCTATGTAATGAACACGCACATTTGGACAACGCATCACAAAAGGTCGCCACTGCTGTATTTTTTTGCTGATCATGACCACCATCAACATGATCAGAAAGGCTCCTGCCTGGCATCAACATATTGATTGTAGGTTCCTTTCATGCTATGTTCTGTTCGAATTGTGCCATTTTTGTGTTCTTCCCAGTCCTTGAAGAGGAACTGATACCTGGCTAGAGACAGCAACCGACACTTTTCCAGAGGTCCATCAGAACTGTCAGAACTCTTTCAGATTCTGCAACCAAGAAACTGAACTCGTTTTTGCCTGCTTTTCCGTCTGGCCTTCGCCTTCGCATGAAATTGCGCCAATTCCTGAGTAAACAAACCACAAAAACCTGCAACATTGGCAATGGTAAAAATAATGTAAAAATGGCAAATTTGAAACATTCGAAACTCAGATGTTTTCATCTCCAAGGTCTGGCCCTTCGATGCTGTCCTTGCAAAATTTGAGTTCAAAGTTGATTATGAATAAATTAGCAACAAAACATTTTCAAACCGAACGACAAACAAATGCACACACGTCACACACGTTCCGCCAGGGTCCTTTGTGGCCATTGCGTCGGAAGTTTGAAACCTGATCTCACCATCACTGCTTTAAAGGTTCGATGGTTTCACAACTGAGATCCAGGCAATTTGCCGTGGCCTCAACAAATTAACGTCGACGCAAAACACGTGTAATTATTCAAAAACACAAGAACACGAGTCCAGTACCATCTGTCGTTTCCTGCAGCAGTGGCACATGGGTCAATCATTCATCACAAACATTTCAGCTGTCCACACAGCGTCCTCGGATTTCAAATGTGACATTGCGTGAACTGGTTACAAACAAACTACACTGTACTTGAATGATATGTTTCAATGTCATTTGATGCATTTTGTCCATGTCTAAAATTTGGTATGTTTTATCTTGGGATATGTAATCAAAATTGAGCATCATTGTTCCAAATCGTTTTCGATATGGAATAGATTTCAGAAACCTGTTTGTGGTGTTTCAGTTCCACTAGCTATCAAATATGTTCCTGATTCAAACACAAATACCCAAACATACCCCAATTTTTAATGCCTAAGGCATTTTGGATCAATTCGTGCAAAAATACACCTTGGGAATCTTTGGCGAACTAATTGAATTTGATAAACTGCATATATTCTCTACAAAACGACATTGCATTTTTTTGCGCGTATTTATGTGACGAATCTTTGAGCCCCGTGTTGGCACACAAGAACACGAAATAGTGAGCATGCATTACATATGCGTTACATTTAATTTATAATCCAATCATCCGCATTTTGAAAAACATTTGGTTTGTGTGTGTGTTGGAAAAAACAGTAAGGCCGAAATGAAACCCATCCCTTGCAACATTTCAAGGAAATGTGCAAACAATCAAATCCACCGTGTGTGGAAACAAACGACCATTCAGTTACAACAAAATCGAAACCACAAGTTTTGGGAACCAATTTTCAAATTGCGTGCAAAAGCATGAAAAATAATGAAAATCCCCACTGGTGCGCGCAACAAACTTCTCAAAACAGTCAAAATGGTCATGAAACCCCTCGTTGAAAACATTCACAAATTTTCGACGTTTGGATATTTGGAAACCCACAATGGGAAGTGTGAATTTGGAAACATTGGATTCTTGGTGGTCCAAGTTCCGGAGACGTTTGCCTTTGCCACATACATTTTGGGAGTGCGACAGCAATGGCAGTTATAGCTATATGGGTGACCCTTCAAAGTAGGCGCGTATTGCGCGCAAAACACATCCAAGTATTTATATTCACAAACATAAACAACATCAAAACACATACCAAAACATAACATCAAACCCCAA
>Ga0126342_10012702_pt1 | contig 14988 bp, 22 predicted proteins | sample Cyp1metagenome_FD_92528 | JGI IMG/M metagenome (GOLD analysis project Ga0126342, IMG submission 92528) | Coral microbial communities from Lord Howe Island, Old Settlement Bay, Australia - Cyphastrea 1 metagenome | ecosystem: Host-associated > Invertebrates > Cnidaria > Coral ...
ATTGAGTAGTTAGTATCATAACTAATGAGTATCCCATAATTTTAGATATTTTAGTATCATAACTAAGTGCCATATATGGGTACTCATTGAGTATTTAGTATCATAACTAATGAGTATCCCATAGGTGTCCATCATACCCTGTGATAATCAAACGTGGCAAACGCTGGAACATCTCCCATTGACAAATGACTTTCCCAGCGAACTAAACCTGCACTTCGGTCTTTCGGATTCTCCATGTCCCTCTGGTAAACATACAAAAAGCTATTGAAAATGGCCATAGAAATAGTTGATTTACCCATTAAAAATGGTGATTTTCCATAGTTTTTTGTACGTTTACCAGAGGGTATCTCCCCATAAATCCCGGCCCTAAGAAGTTTTATAAATCTCGGATTTTGTGGATCCAACCACCGGTTCCCGGGGTTCCCGGGGGTTCGTGGGGGTTCCGAACGGCCTCCCAGCCAAGAGCCTTTGGCTAAATGTCCACAGCACGGGTCCAAGCCATTCTCTGCAATCAGAGGGGCATAATCCTGGGAAACCGGCGACTGGGAAACTCCGGTCAAAACCAGTGTTAAACGGATAGAAACAAGTGGTTTATCATGGTTTATCATGGTTTATCATGGTTTATCATGGTTTATCATGGTTTATCATGGTTTATCACTATTTGTCAGTAGGGATTTACGAGATTTCTATTGGGGAGAACTATATGCATCTCTATATTTTCATTTATTTACAAGTGCCATGGTCATCTGTCCCATCATGGAAATGTCCAATACTGGCTACAGTGACTACCAATGGATTGATGACCCCAGTGATTTTTTGCGCAACAAACACTCATTGGGATGCACATTGACCTGGACCATTGGTGTTGACCTGGGATGGGTTCAAAGGACTACTCTGTATATTGAACCTAGCTACAGAATGGTGCCCCACAGTTATAAGTTGGTTTATAACCCCCATTAACTATAGTTATATCTACCATAAACCATAGTTATGGGAGTTATTTATAAACCAACTTAGCTAACGAACTGGGGCACCACCTAGCACTAAATGCTACATGACAATCCAGTGGCTTTGAACCATGCTTAAACTCAATAACAGTAGTAATTCAAACAAACAATAGCAATTACCATCTGGTTATTTAACATAGCCATGGAAAATCCATTATAAATGGAGGTTTTAATGGGAAAATCATCTATAAATGGGCCATTTTCCATGGCTATGTTAAATTACCAGAGGGTACCAGAAGAAACCATACTCTCATGGTACTTTAACATTGCTTCACCATTTATGGTAATTTTATGTCTCATTACCAGAGAGTATCCATTGATATCCATCGACCAGCTGTTCAAATAGGTGCTCAGCTACAACATTTTTGTGCACTCGGGTGGTGAAACTCGGGTGATGGCTTTGCATCCGCGATATGGATCTGCCCAGACGACATGGGGGCCATACCGTCTATCCCGAACATATGTTTTTTTGGTTGTTTTTAAGACATGTTTCGTGGGAACATGATGACAACCCTCTGGTAATTTGTTACATAGCTATTGAAAATGGCCCAGTCGAAATAGTGGATTTACCCATTGAAAATGGTGATTTTCCATAGTTTATAGTGGATTTTCCATAGAAATAGTGGATTTACCCATAGAAAATGGTGATTTTCCATAGCTACGTTAGTTTAACATGATGATAAACCATGATAAATGGGATCTTTGGGTAGCCGCAAGCCGCTTGATCTTCTCAAAACACATCGGCAGCAATGGACTCATGACATGCTTGGTGGTTTTACCCTCGGGTAATTTGTTACATATATGCATAGCTATGGAAAATGACCATTTATGGTGAGTTTTCCAAATAAAAATGGTGATTTTCCATAGTTATGTTAGTTTAACAGAGGGTAACCATCTTGAAAAATGATGGAGTTCGTCAAAGGGAAGGATAAAACTCCCATATATGAAATGGAAAATAATCCAGTCATGTTTGAAACCACCAACCGTTGTATCCTTTTTTTTGAGGGCTTCACATCAATGCACTAGCCACACTGGTCCAACTTCCGGATCTGTCCCGGATCAGCCCGGATCAGTCGTTGCGATTTAAGATCGACCCTCTGAGAATTGAACATCAAAAAAGGCCAAAGAAAACACGATCCAAAAAACATGTAGTTCGATGATTTTCCCAAACATATTCAAAGCAATTTCAAAGCTCCATTTACTTCGGGCATTTCGGCATTTCCCATATGTTCCGAATTGTGTTCCTATGATTTTCCCAGCAAAATCACACCGTTTTGCGGCGGCTTTATGGCGTTGCCTTGTGTGTTCTGCCCAGGCTCCCATCGAGTTCCATGAAGCAGCATAAACCTGCGTCCCAGCAAGGGCAAGGGTGAAGTGAGTTAAGTCTTTGAAACTCATCAATTTCTTTATGATACAAGTCAAAAACTACTGCATCAAACATGAGTAATATCATGTAATATCAATGATCAGTCGCTGAAGCCTAGCTTAAACCAGTACAGTACCCTTGGACCCATCCCATGTTGCAAATTCTGGGCTCAGTTTACACCAGGGAACTCTTTGTGGGTCTTCAGCTGACTCTCGTGCATGTTCATCGATGATTGCTCCTGCCGGGTGCCCGTTTTGGAGATCTGAAGTGACCTCAAACCAGGCTCTGAAAGTTAAATGGCATGGTAAGGGATACATTGCCAATCTTAGATACCCTGCAAAACATTAAATTCTTTGCTGGTTAGTAAATATTCCCATTAATACCAAAAGACTAAAGGATTAAAGTATCCATGTAAGATTGACCTAGGATATAGATGCATTGTTATAGATAAATTGCTACCTTTTATAACAACATTTCTTATATGCTATAAATACTAACCCTCCATCCCTCCCTCTCTACAATGATCATATTACAAGCATTATACACATTTTATACACACAATGAATCGTTCATGGTACACATCATACCTGATGCACCTTTCAACCAGCAACTCCTCCCGACAGAACTGGCTCAGCAGAGCGGGTTGCATGTTCCGCTTCACCTCTACAATCTTCACCTGAACCCCGAGGGAAGTCATGGGAAAGTTGACCTGATCATTGTGTTGAAATCCTCCAAAATGATCAACATGGGACTTAGACAGCAATATAATAGGGACTTGAACCATCAAAATTGGGAAATAAAACAACATATTGTGATATATTGTGTATAGTATATTATATAAGAACAGTTGGAATCCTGGAAATCTATTGAACCTTCCTGAAAATAAGATCAAAACTTCGGGGTTGAAGCAGCAATTCTGGCGGAAAACTTATTTTTTTTCCGCAAAAAAATGGGTCAATGTATCAGCATCCCTAGCTGCGCTCCAAACGTTCCACATACATCGCCTTTTCTGTTCTCGAAATTGCGGGCCAGAAATTACTGCAGAAATCTGCAGAGCTGGTGAGTGATCAAATCAGAAGTATCTCTCTTCGTGGAAAATGTCTGATGGTGATGCCGGTGATGCCCTTCTGATTGGTGGTTGCTGGTCATCATTGGGAGTGTCAATGGTTAATAGTGGTTAATAGTGGTTAATAGTGGTTAATTATGGTTAATCACTGGTTAATTATGTCTGGTTGGTGGTTTCAACCTACCCCTCTGAAAAATCCAAAAGTCAGCTGGGATGATGACATTCCCAATATATGATGGGAAAAAAATAAAAACATGTTCCAAAGCACCAACCAGTTACTAATACATCCCTTTGCGATTTTGTTTTCCCCAACCTTACCCGAGACCACAAAGGGAACTTTGGATACGGACATTTCTCGAAGTGGAGCACTCCGCCTGACCTTGTCCGAAGGCATGGTCTCAAAGAACACTTTCTCAATGCGTTGCTTTTCCTGTGGTCCAACCGCAGTCTCCTGTCGTGGCAACAGTCAGCAGCTCAGTTGCATGAGTGGAACCAAATGTTGAGCTATCCGCGTAAGTGTCGTATCTGATAGCACCTGCAAAGCTGTTCAACGAATCGCTCGTTAATTTACTGTAATTGAGTTGAAAGTTGAACGGGAAAGGTCTGAATCAAATATGATGACTTTAAACTGGCTGCATGGTTTAATTACTGGATTGGAAGTCGAGAATCCATCAGGGTTTGACAAGGTTCCGTGTGGCACAGGCAGTGCAAGCCACTTTGATCTAGCTGCCATCCCACTGCATCAGGCCGTTCTCCCATACCCTCTGGTAAATTAACATAGACCCTGGCAGATAGGGGTTGGAAGACTACTTTCCATCAAAAATTGGTGATTTTCAGGGTCTATGTTAATTTACCAGAGGGTAAATTCTCCCCAAATATATCCCAAGATCAGAATGCTTCGAACATCGGGCGCCCAAAAATCCATTCGTTTCTCATCTTCGCCATATCTTCCTCTTTTCAATGGCTGCCGGGCTATCCCCTGCAGCAAGCCGCGCTTCGCACGCCCCGTTTTTCATCCAATTGGGATTGTCCTCTGAATGCCGGGTGGTCTTCCACAAATCCAGTAACTCGGCCAAGTGCTGCTTCGCAGTTTGCCCTCAGCGAAACGTCCGTATTTTGCGGTATTTTAAGCGAAGGATTTTTCAGGGAAAACTCAACAGATCAACAACAGATCTCTGTATGGGGATTGAATGAAACATGTTCTGATTTTCGATGTCAGATGGTTTTGGACATTTGGAAAACTGTGCTTCTTTCAGTGTCCAAGGAGGCATTGGCATTTCATTTAAAGAAGCTTTCGCCTTCCAATGCCGAACTTACGGTAGAAACTCACTTCCTCTCCGGTCAGTTCCATGATTGAACATCCTCCATTTAGTTCGATGATACCCTCTGGTAAACGTACAAAAAACTATGGAAAATCACCATTTTCAATGGGAAAATCCACTATCAATGGTCATTTTCAATAGCTATGTAACAAATTACCAGAGGGTAGTTCTTCATTTCGACACTGGGGATTCTCCATGGCCAGCCACGATTGATTACTGGGGGAAAAACACCACTTAGAGTATGTCATCCCCATGTCCCCATGATCCATGGCCTTGATTGTTTATTCTGACATTTTTTTACTGCAAATGACTTGAGTATTACTAAATGACTAGTGCCATAGATAAACATGATGGTTCCAACTATCATGAACATATTATGTATATATCATATATATATGTATCATGTCATATTTAAAATATAAATTAATATAATACATAGATATGTAAATCATCATTCTCATAAGCTGATTCCCTCTGTTTCTGGTCTCCTCATGGTGCATATTGCATCCCGAAAAGTGGGCGCCCAGGGGCTGGCAGTGTTGCTGGGTTCTGGAGATGGTGTTCCTGAGACGCGAGGAACCGGAACCAGACCTGGTTGGAGAAAACAGAAGTTTTGAAAAGGAAAACCCTTAAAAGAGGTGTACATGGTGTACATGGTACACTATTAGATGTTGTATATATATATATACAGTATATTATACATGTATGTATATATATATATAATATGTATGTGTATATATATAATATGTATGTATATATAATATTATATATATATATATTTGTTGCCACATTGTGTCTATATAATTGCTATATATGTTGGTTTCCAAACAACCTACCCGGTGAAGTCAATAAATGTCGCTCTCAAATTTGGTCCTTGACACTGGCTCCGCTCTGCATCAGCCGGGAAGCTACGACCAGTACGGGAGAACATGATCCAGGATACTTATTGTTGATGAGAAATCACAAATATCATATATATATATATGTATATGATATACAAATATCAGATATTGATATACAAATATTATAAATATATTGCTGATCACAACTTGATATACAATTTTAACAGCAATCCCAACGCTTGCCAACAATCGATTCAATACACTAACAGCACCTAGATCTCTGACAAATCGATCTTGGGAATATCTACGATATCCCTAGAGTTGAGAATTTGGATGTGGTCAAACAGGGTCAGTTTAGTGGTGTTTAAAACACAAGTTCTATTGTGCACCCAGTGTGATTTCATTTCGGTTTCGTTGTAATGTTCTAAAGTTTGTTGATTGTGATTTGGTTTGTGCAAGGCCTTTTTCATTATCATGTTATCATGTCCAAATCATTAAACAAAACAAACAACATCAAACAACACATATTTCACAACTAATATCATAACATGCTTAATCAACTATGTTTAGTCATGTACTTGTTTACGATTTTTTTGGATGTGTTTGAGCCCCGGAATCGAAGTCATAAACACGAATCCACTTGTTTAACATCTTCAAGAAAACGATGCAGTTTTCAAATGTGTTCAACATGTTTCTAGTTGAAGAAAAACGTGCTGTAACCATGAGAGATATATGATGTGATTAATTCCTTAAAGTTGGCTTTTGAGACTTCCCCTCGGGGAATCAGACAGGGCGCGTTTGAACATGCACAAAAAACCTCTGACATCTTGGCACAGTTGCTTTTATTTTACAGCCATGGTTCTAAAAACTAGAAGGTAAATGGAAATTCCATGCCAGATCAATCCGTTTTTCACCCAGGAGTAGCTGGTTCCTCCAAAAAAAACTTCTGCAGAGTTGACTTGGGATACCCCGAAAAAATAACTTGCGTGGAAACTAGTGATGCAATTGTACATGATTCACCATCATTCACCAACCACAGAAAAAAAAAAACTAACTTTACCATGGAAGCTTTTTCTATTTCTGGCCACATCCTTAAGACTGAAAGACTTGTGTTCCCGAATTTGATGCCATGTTACATGTTTTCCTCCAGAGAAGTGCCATGTTGCAGGAGATATACACAGTATATATATATATACATAATACATATATATATATATATATTTACATAATACATATACATATTATTATTATTATTATTATATATGACGATTTGCCAAAACTGTCAACAACTAGTACAAAACTTATGTCATTTTTGGCAACTTGTCATTCTCCCCGAGGATCATGGGAGAAGTGAAGGAAACCGACACCCCTATAACCCATCCATTGGTGGTCAAAAACCCATGGGTTTCAACCAGACATTTGCCTTGAACCAATCCATTGAACATCATATGTGCTGCCTAAATAATCTCAAATCACCATTTTGATGCCATTGATCTCCATTTTCATAACAACATCGCCGGATTTGTCCAAAAAAAAAATGAGAAACACCATGGACTCCTTAAAGTCCTATGAAATCCCAGAAAATCCGAGATATCCATAGATCACCCAAGGCTCTGCTCAATTCCAGCGGAAACAACGCTTCTTCGTCGTCCTCGTCCCTGGGAGTCTTGGTCAACTCGGCCTTGGGCACCTGTCCACCTGGCCATGCGCATTTGGTGGGGTAAAGATGATGGATGGATGACTCCAAAAAAACTGCGCAATTCTTTGACCAAGTCATAGATTTTTAGATGTTAATCCCATATATATATATACACCGACATTAATTAATGAAGATTGGATTGAAAATTGATTCCATGAGTGCTTAAATGACGATTCGATGAACATCGACATTATATAGATGCCAGGGTTAAGTGACCGCATCCAGGGCTTTTGTGGGCTTAAGCCTGGGGACAAAAAGAACAAAAAGGCTGCTATATCATGCAATTCAATAAAGGCCTCAACAATTCAGCTGAACAGCACATGAACACAATCAACAAGTGCAACAGAAAGTAGCAGTTTGGGTAATGCTCCGCACAGGACCCCACAACAAGATGGTTTACGACCGCAAAGACAGGCCCATTCCTGGGTTCTAAGTTTCTACGGCTTTGAATGGCCACATTTGCAAGTCAAAAACCAATTGTCTGACTGTTCGACCCACAAATTGTGCAATTTTGGTGCGTAAGATCTCAGTAGCTCATTGCTTAAAGTCCCAAATTATTATATATATATATGTGTTTCTGTGGTTTGATTAATCATGTGAAACCGTGCGGCTCAGAGCCAAGTCTTGGTTGTACTTTTGAGTGGGTTGAAATTGGCTTGATCCCATATAGCGGGGTTCCTCCAATGGGGGACAAAACCATCGGTGCTCCATTTTAGCGGTTCAATCTATTTAAATCCCAATTTCTACTGGCTGAATCAAAGCTGAATCACATAATATCACATGTTTTGTTGACATTTTGTGGGTTAAAGCCTCCATTTTACTGGTTGACTCACCATTTTTTTGCTGTTCATCATGGTCCCCTTCCACCGTTCCCGCTCCGCCTGCGCCCGTCACTGGTGCTTCCATCGTCGCGGTGCTGGAGGCGGCACCCGGCCCGGTCGGGCGAATGGGAGCCGCGGCCTGTGGCGAGAGTCCCCTGGTCTGCTGGGATTCTGCAGGGATACAATGTGGTGCCCCCAAGATAGCTAAGTTGGTGAACATAACTCCAATAACTATGGTTTATGGTACTTATAACATATAATTATTAACTATGTTAATGGGGTTTATAAACCAACTTATAACTGGGGGGCCCCACATTGTACTCATTGGGATACTGTAATGGAAATAATGGAATAATCAGTGGGATACTCATTGGGATAAGATTATGACTTACTCCACAGCATCGGACCCTATGGGGGGTAAATGCATGTAACATGCATGTCTTATCTGGAAAGGGTTGGGATATCCGAATATACTCTCCGGTGGAAAATCAAAGGTGGCTGGGAAATCCCTGAACTAGATGGAAGTTTTACACTACCAGTCATGTTGAATTACCACTTGAAGCAGCAGCTCATGCTATTATTCATTATTTACAGATATTTACGGGCTAACATCCAGTAAATCAACAAATATCAGTCCAAAACCAAACATTTACTCGTAATTCAGGTCCACGGAAAAACCCGAGTTTTGTCCACATCTTTTTACATATTTACCCCAGCCAGACCAAATATGTATATTCATGTCAAGTCTTTCCCAAATAAATAGAGAACAGCTTCAATTTACCACTATGTTAGTAAGATTCAGGAATCAGCAAAAAAATAGAGGTATTATAATATTATATGTCTATGTTTAGATTATAGTATATAGCAGGATTTTACAGACTTTTATCTTTTTTGGGCCAAACAATGAGTGGAACTTCCTCAGTTCCAGCAGCGCCTTCATCTCGCGGATGGGGATGTCCAATCCCTTGCGCTTGGGAACACCTTGCAATTGGAAAAAAACATGTGGATGGAATGGTAGAAACCAGAAAGATACAGCAACGCTTCCCTTTGCATTTTCAAACTTGTCCCTTTTTTTTCAAAATTGTCCCTTTTTTTTGGGGCTGCTATATCATACAAAATGAAGATTGTGTAAAACCAAGCCATTTATTGGGATACCATGGAAGATCGAGACGCTTTTTCCGGTCCACTATTTTTTATCGACGTATGGGTCGTGTCATCGGTGTACATTCATGGACTCACAGAAGTAGTTGGTCATCATTGGGAGTGTCAATGGTTATCATCAAGTCTGGTTGGTGGTATACCTACCCGTCTGAAAAATATGAGTTCGTCAGTTGGGATGATGACATTCCCAATATATGGAAAAATAAAACATGTTCCAAACCACCAACCAGAAGTAGTATCAATGGACTCAACCCAATGATCAAGCCAATGGTTTGGAAAATAATGCAATATCTTTTTGGGTTTATCATTGCCAGCAGGAAGCTACTGGCTGACACAGATCGGAATGTTGACTTCTGATCAGAAAAAAGAAGCTGAATCCCAGAGAATGCGTCACACATCCTTTTCAGCTTTTGTCAACATCTTGGTACTGGCTGAAACAAAGAATTTCATACATGGCATTACCCTCTGGTAAACTGTCCCATAACTATGGAAAATCACCATTTTTCATGGCTAAATCAACTATTTCTATGGCCATGTTCAATAGCTTTTTGTATGTTTACCAGATGGTATCCCGCCTTGGGGCAGCTGCAGTTGTGTCACAGCCGCCGGCGCAATGGTCTGTGGTGCCACTTGTGGCATATAACGAACGGCCTCCATGGGGCGTTGCATCCAGCTGGGCGCATAGACCCGTGGTGCATTGGAATCCTCAGTGGGATAGTGGATGGGATGTGAACAGAACATGCTACCTTTTTTGGGGAACAATGGGTTCAGGTATTTGGACGTATATGTGGTTATAAACATTGTTGTACATGGGGTAAGTAGGGTTAGGGTTGGTCCACTGAATCTGGACTTACAGTATCCCAGACTTATCCCAGACTTACCATCTGGTTATTTAACATAGCCATGGAAAATCACCATTTTTAATAGGAAAACCATCTATTTCTATGGGCCATCTATACCATGGCTATGTTAGTCATAACCAGAGGGTATCCCAGACATGTAGGTTGGATAAACCACATGACATGCCCATCTAGTTCGAACGGGCCGTCCTCCCAAAACCAAACCAAGAAACCATAGCCTTGGCGAGGCGATCTTTGAAAAAAAATCCACCGTTGCTGTGCTTGAGTCTTCTGTGGCCACCATAGATATATCCTCCGGTCATCAAACATGAGATAACATGAGCCTACCCCAAAACAACAATTCATTTTAACTCATTTTATGTATTGACTTTCTATTACCAGAATGGTTTTCCTATCCTTATTTTGAGGGAACATGAACCCATTACCAGAAACAAAAACATATTTATCGTGAAATTCCCAGAGGTCATCAATGATGCTGGGATTGCACATGATGAGCGGCCTCCAAAAGCGTTTCGGTCTATGCCACTCGTCTGCGGTAACCAAGTCCGAGTCAATGGGGCTGAATCATCCCAAGATTCCCAAGTCCGGTGTCAGCGACAATCAATCACCAAGAAGTAAATCGATGATACTGGCTCCAGCACTGGGAGTTGATCCCGCTATGAAACACGGCAGTAACATCTGGCACCAATATGGATGTCCAAATAACTCACCAAGATACTCAAACCTCAATTAACAATCCTTAACAGCCTGAACATATATATATAATATAATATATATATATTATATATATACATAATGTGTACACGGGATGGTAAATGAATTAATATACATATGACATAGATATATAACAAGTCTATACAAGTCTATACTTATAAAAGATCGAAAGAAGTCAAACGCACATAAAACTGTTTGAGACTTTTTATGATCTTCGTTTGCTGGTCTTGAGAGTACAGCAGGGAAAGCGTTGTGCCCTCCGGCGGTACTTGTCTAAGTGCTCCGGTTCTTTACACTTCGGTACAAACCGAGAGTCTGGTTGGGTTTCCTCCGACACTTGTATCGGAGTTTTCAACCAACCAAAAAAAAGTGCCAGTGCATTGACGATTCAAAGTCGTCAGTGTCTCAGTGCGCAACCACGGTAAGTTTCAAGCCTCTGGCCATGATGGCTGAACGTGTTTCAATGGACTACACAGCTCAGCATGGCCAAATCCAGATGCTGGGAGTCAAACCCAAATTAGACTGCAACCGGCACGTACATCTGCTTAATTCATGTGTATAATGATTCATCATTGAAGAACCTCGTTGAAGGCAAGATCCCATGTATGGCTGAATATTACATAATCTCATCCCTATTTGCATATATGTACACATATATGATATCAGATACATTGCATATTAAACAATTAGGTTGATACACACTTTTATAACCCTGATAAAAATTATACACAAACCTACTGCATGCCTACTATGATCAGTATCGAATTCGTATACTGCTCATACCACACCTCCACTGCTCAGGGTCTGCTGCCTGAACTGCGGGCACCTTGGTGATACATCGGGCCATCTGTAATTAGTGGATGCAAAAGTTACAATATCATTGGGAAATTGCCCAACATATATATATATATAATATAATATATATATAGCTAAATATGATGACGTTAGCCATTATAGAACATATTCATGTATTTAAATCATGATTTGTGATAAGGATATATGTGTAGATATAAAATTGATTTCTCCATTAGCAAACAAACAGGAATTATGATTGCCAAGATTGTTTGCAGGGGAGGACACACAAGATTGGACATATCACGAACCAGAAAAAGGTGGTGCATTATCTCCTACGGAGATATACCGTGTTTGTTGGTACAGAGATGTACCATGTTTGTTGGGTTTTGATGAATTTAGTTGGTATATAATTTTTAGAGCATGCTCATGCGATCCCAAATTTGAATGTATGGAACCACATGAACAAAATGACCCATGGCTCTGCAATATCTTTAAAATTCATTGTTCTGCTGGCAGATTTTCCCTTTAAAACATCCAGGCGAACCGACATTTCTTAGGCGATTTTCCAGTCAATGGATTGGTTTTCTTAAGGGAAAATGTTCACCGGAAAAGCCCATGTCAAGATTTTCCGGTTAAAATTGTCCCGTGAAAACCAATCCATTGTTATAAACAATGGTTTTCCATGGGAAATCGATGGTTTCCGATGATCCAGCCATGTCACCCATGACATGCTGCTCCAAGCATCCCCGGGACCCGGGATCCACCGAGCAAATCAGGCCTTTCCCTTCCTTGGACCAAGGGTTTGGATGGAATACCGGTCCAGAACGTTTACCAAGAACGATGGAAAATCACTATTTCTGATGGGACATCACCATTTTTCATGGGTAAATCACCATTTCTGATAGGTAAATCAGCTATTTCAACTGGGCCATGTTCAATAGCGAACTGTTAAATTACCAGAGGGTAACAATAAAAACGGTGGAAACGAAGCCTGGCACATGGATTTGGCTTCTGATTCGAGTTGCCAATGTGAAGTCCAAAGTTGGGTACTTATCTAGGTAAGTATCATTTAACACTTCGTAGTTAGTACCCGCACTATAGTTCTTCTCTTCTTTCTTTTAAATTATTAACAGTATCAAATTAGTAAAATAAAATTGACTAGAAACATTTAAAAAGCACGGGACGTGATGATGTCGGGAAACAAATTGGCCCCCATGATGGCTCTGCATTTTTGGGACTGATTTGGGACTGAACTAAAGCACTTTTTGAGAGACTTCAGGGCCAAGTTTCACACTTCAAAAACATATCTTGCAATGTTGTCGTGAATTCGTGAATACTTATGAACCATTAATAAACACCCCTTCAAAGCCTTCCGCCTTCTGTCATTGCCATGATCCAACCTGTTCTCCCCTGAACATGCTACACAGATGAGCCCTTTAAGGATCAGATCAAAGATGAGTGGTACCATACCTACCCACTGACCTGTCCAGGTCCGATCTAATGTCTAGAAATCAAACATCACCTTCAGCAAACTCAAGGGCAAACGTCCAAACATACGGTCTCCTCGAAAATCCATGGTTTATATCATGGTTGATCAAAATTTCCCCAATTGAAATTGCCATACATTGGTGGCAAGTATACACCATTCATCACCATTCTATCCATGTCTGAATACCCCAAGGCAACTCACCTAGATTCAGATCGCCGATTCAGCCAAGTTTCAAGGGTCGCATGTATCGAGGCAAGGCATGCCTGTCCCCAGCTGCTGCAGGGGCGGCGGGCGCGGTGCCGGGTTTGTAGGCCGCGGCTGCTTGCGACAGCGCAGGACGCTGCGTTTCGGCCACTTTCCTCGTGGCAGAAAAAGCCAAGTGAAGTTTGGATTGGGGAGCTGCGCTATGTTGGGATAATCCCTTCTCCCTAATACTAACCCCCCCTATTAATAAAAACGGCAGGTAGTTTTTATTATTAGGGGGTTATTTATTATTAGGGAACCATGGCAGTGAACCATGGCTAACCAAATTATGGCAGTGAACTATTATTATTATCATTATTATTATATAATTAATAAATATTATGGGTTTTATTATTGGTTCTCCCTATTAATTACTTTGGCAATGAACCATGGCTAGCTGAGAAAGTCCCGGAACCGTAGGCCAAATCATGGGATTTTCATCGAACCAAATGGGGCATTCTCCAGCGGCTCGGCCATGTTTGATGCCAAGTTCTGGGACCGTCCCTGCTACACGGCAGTGAAATGCCCTGAACAAAATGATTAGAATGAAGATCCATTGGAACCACATAAACATATATATATATATATATAAATTATAAATATAATTATATATATTATATAATGTATACGGCACCCTTTCCTGTGACTTTAGATCTTGGTAGCATTTGCCACTATGTCATTTTCGTTACGTTGGGAAAACACAATCACAACCCTAAAGTGGAGGCTATATGTGATAAGTTTGCCCAGATCGCTGGTCTTTCGAGGGCCAATATTGCATACCCTGCACGTTTTATTCAACTGGTTAGCACCTAGAATCCCTTATGGCATACTATTAGAGTATTCAAGTATCCATGTACCCATCACGATTGACTCCATATTTCATGATTATATTAATCAGGACAAATCCCCAAATTGTCGTTGGTGATACGCGACGTTGAACCCTCATGAACCCTCCATTTTTTATAGTTGCATGATCCATTATTCGATGATGTCCTGATGTCCACTTTTATGGACATTTATGTGCGGAATATCAGAGTATTGTAACATGACAACCAAACCAAATATAATTTGCTGATTAAAATTGTTACTATATCATACATATATATATATATATATATATATTTATGTGATATATTTACTATAGTTATATACTATAATACATGTATATATATATATATACTATATAAATGTGATTCGTAACCCATGCATGGTATTGGGTGAAGTATGGAATATCATGGTTTCTCTTGGGTCCACAAAGGCATATTGTTCTGGTTGTGGTTATTTTTCATGTGTAGCAAACAAATAAAGGATTAAATTACCCATCCAGTCGGTTGGGTGATATACAACCAATATGAAGTATTTTGTTTATAGTATACTTCACCCAATGCTATTACAATATATTCAATATTAGTATATTAACCAGATGGTAAATTATAACATATTATACCCCAACCAAAGACCCATAGTTTCTGAAGTGTCCTAACGTCGAGCCACACATGAGGTCCTCCCGGGACGTATCCCGCCGCGCCGGCGCCCTGGCGGCGCTGGGCGCGGTTCGCCTGCGCTGCTTGCGCCGCGGAGGTCTTTGGAGCGGAGTTCAGGG
>Ga0126342_10012703_pt1 | contig 14987 bp, 9 predicted proteins | sample Cyp1metagenome_FD_92528 | JGI IMG/M metagenome (GOLD analysis project Ga0126342, IMG submission 92528) | Coral microbial communities from Lord Howe Island, Old Settlement Bay, Australia - Cyphastrea 1 metagenome | ecosystem: Host-associated > Invertebrates > Cnidaria > Coral ...
ATATATATATAAACGCTGTTCTCGAAATTCACACCGTTCGAAACATATACACCTTTCTAATCCTTTCTAAACATATACACTCTGAACACAGACACACTTTTTACATCTTTTGACAATCTGAAATAGAATCCAATAATGAAGATGAAACCAACCAAACAAGGAGGATGTTGTAAAGAGTTTGAATAGTGGTTGATCCCTGGTTTAAAGGCTGTGGAAGTGAGTGACCCAGCGATTCCAGTGACAACCGTTTCGGTTCATGTTTCCAAGTCCTTGAACCGTTTCAGATAGCTACATCACATAATCCACAACAAATACTACGCATTTACACATTTGATGTGCTTTGCAGTATAGTCACATGTACATGCCAGAATGATAGATGATATAGATTCTGAATCATATTTGTATTATGCTGACATCTCACATCTCTAACTACCTATCTATACAATCTACCTATATCTTAGTCCTTATGTTTACCTATCAAATCCATCCAAGATCCATCGATCTAAGATCCATCCAATCCCTGTAGCAATTTTCTGTTTATGTTTACATCCTCTGCGGACTCCTCTCTGCAAAAAATAAATGTCCCAAAATGGCTACATTAATTGGCCCATTTGTCTAGGTGTTGTTTCATGTGAGATTCATCCAATTTCATAAACCATCCCCAAGTCATCACCATTTTTAATGGGGGTTGGATTTCATTTCAACCATCCCCAGTCATAGATCCGATTTCTGGCAGCCGGGTTGCCCACATTACTATTGCTGATCGAATATGATAGGGGGTTGTGTACCTTCAAATAAACCTATCGGGGACTATGAGAAGCCATATCATCATCGGGATACACAACCATGAAAATAGGTTAATAATATGCATTTCAAAATGGGATAGTGCATTATCATAGGGATTATTATTAATTCGCCTTCCAGGATGGATTTGGCCTTTGCCGTGGGCAACGCTGGAGCGTCGACCGACCTGGGCCTCGCCCGGACGTTGACGGGACGCGGGGAAGCTAAGTCCCCTTGGGTGCTGGTTTGTTACTGGTTTATAGTACAGTAACCCCCAACCAAAAGGGATGGACAAGTTAAATCCTACAGAATCCTACGCTTCATAGATTGGTGGTACTGGAAAATGAGTTGTTATCTCTGTTGGGTGTTAATTACTATGTAATAATGTAATACAATATATATATGATTATATATGTATTTATTGATGATTTACCATTATGATTTAGCCGCTTTAATCGTTCTGGAAAATGTTTATAAGTAATTATCAGTGTATATATATAATTTTATATATCGGTTTACTTGCAATATACCATTGTTTATCACCTTAGTGACAAGTTGATAACTATTTTTTAAAAAAAAAACATAAACTATAAGCCCAATGAGAATGCCCAAGATAATCATACAGGTTTGCCAGTATAATTATAATGTATTACTATTTTTTGGACCCCCCAATTCATCAATCTGGGGTTGACATTGTTGGGACCTATATTTCGTAAGTTGGGACCGGGATTTACCACTAATTAAAATGCTGCTTAAACATGTTGGCAAAGCCCACATATTGGATTATAAGTTGAACCACGTGGATGTTCATCAGCAAAAATTGTGTGCAAAGCCAACGAAAATGAGGGGGTATGGGTCAAACCAAAAACCACGCTTTGCTTTCGGAGAAAATCGTCGCAACTTTTGCCAGGAAATGACGGGATGTACAGCAATGCAAGGTACCCCCTACCAAGACAGTTTCCCCAACTTTGGAACACATTGATTCATTGATGCATCCAACTGCATCCGAGTGTCATGGTTTCAAGGTTTCAACAAGGATATGTTTGACAAGTTCCGAAGTTCTTTCCATGATGTGTCGATTCCTGGAGTTTGCTGTAAATCAACAATATATTACATTGTATGACAATTTGTTGATCTCTACAGGAGACAAGTAAACGACGCTAACACTTGTGTCCATGCTTGGGTTTTCCATATCGTTTCATGGGATGTGGTATACCTTCGTCAATCCCGCAGCGCGATCCAGGCAACAATGGGCTTCAGCGCAACTTGCGCTTAAAGGTCCCTAGTCGATCACTTCCAGGCACAGACCAGGTGGCTTGAAAAACTCTTCTCCCATGGTTCACAACGTTTTTGGAACCGAGGAATGCTTTTTTGGGTGAAAAAGGGTCACTGTAATCATCACAATTGAATCATAATAATGCCTGCTCCCAACCTTCCCACGGTGAAATATAACGTTTCGCACAGGCACTGCCTCGTCAAGCTCCGAATCTCAGCATTCTGGAAAAGGCGGAAGCGAAAAGTGGATGCCGAGAATGGATAGTCAACCACAATGATGGCCCGAAATACCAGTGAAAAGTCAGTTATAAGTCACCATTTAATTATGTATAGGAAATGATATGTTTTTCTATGGAATGATAAGCCCATTTATAAGCATGTAAACTGCCAATATTCACTTTGTTTGTTAAAGGACTTACTTTGACTGTTTGGATCTCTTTGGCAAACTAGGCAGCAAACGACCATAGTAGATCATAATAATGCAACATCGCCCAGTTGTTTGATGCTCACCCACTGAAATCACTGCTTTTCCATCTGTACTTTGACCTTTCAGTGTTGCTGAAATCCCTTGACGGTAGGGAGTGCTAGCCTGGCTGCAGGAAAAGCGTTGGCTGGCTTTGCAGCTGCTGCGGTGGCTGTAGCACTTCGGCTGATTCTTTGGATATTACATGGAGGGCATGCGGTGAAATGTTAATTCAATGTTTCAACACGAGTTTTAGCCAGATTACGTTTCATTCAAATTGTTGTTTCTGGTTTCAGATAACGTTGACCTCTGATTAATAACCCACCCACCCCACTGCGTGAAGTTAGGATTACCACTACATTATCGAATGCATGATTGGAACATTTTGGAACTTTGATTATTTTATTTAGTAAAGCCCTCCCTCTCCCCTACCTCCCCCCACTTGTTAACAAGGTGAACACATTCTATGGGGTTGAACCCTGTTTTGTTTTTTCTTCCGCATCCAAAGTGTCAGGCAGCTCTCATTAGATAATTAGTAACTTTATTTAATCATAGATCAACATCACTTGCTATTATTTTCCACCAGGGTACAGACGTGCACCAATCCCAGACTTAGGTTTTAATCAAGACTTGCAGCCACCCCCCCCCCATGTTCAAGAATGAGAACCATATGCTCTTCAGTACAGTTTTCCCCCAAGAATGAATCAGTGGCTTGTGGTGTATTCATCCCATTGCTGAAATCCCCAGCATTGCTGGTGAAAACATCATGGTCGGTCGACCATTCTTTCCAGTGAGGTTTTCCCAAGAATCAATCCATGGAAAAGCATTGTGTTGTGAGGTGTTACATGGTAGAAATTCCATGGCTGAATAAGCTTAGATTGCCTGAAATATGCTTACTTCAATCCAATAAAACACAGTTGTGGTTCTATAATTTTATAAATTATGATTTTATTACATACAAAAGATGCGCCAATAAATCTAATGCATTTTTTTTATGATGTATATGATATTGACAATTGTATTGTGATATATCGTGATAATCAATGGATCTCTAAGACAATGGTGGTTTCTTAAAATGTTGGATCCCCAAAGCTTTCCAATACTAAAATGGTGAAAAATCTTGGATGATTTGGGGGTACCTCCATTTCAGGAAACCTGCATAGAATTGTAATATATTCTAATAGTTTCTGAATTATCTATGTACAAATATGTATATATAATTTGATTTACCCACTGGGGATCCCTAACATAGATGTGGAAAACCCATGGTTTTCCTATGAACACACTCTACAAATGGTTGATTTTCCACATCTATGTTACTTTACGATAGGCTATATGATAAAAAAATAAACGTGTTATTAGAAAATAGATTGTATATAAGTTATATATATACTATATATTATATGGTGTATCTATATTTTATTACTATCTATCGATTGGGGTTTGTCCCTTGCTGGGTCCCAGGCGGCCCGTGGCCTCCGACGCCTCCGACGGATCCGGCGCCGGCAGGCGGCAGGGCCTCAGGCGCTTCACCTGGCTCCGGCTGCATGAGGGTCATTATTGGTAAATAATAGCGGTCATTACCCTCTGGTTATGTCAAAATAGCTATTGAAAATGATCATAGAAATAGTGGATTTTCCCATTAATAGCATGGTGATTTTCAATAGCTATGTTAGTTTACCAGAGGGTATCACTAATGATCATTAATGGTATGGTATGGCAATTAATAGTGGACATGATCATTTGTGATTAATGATGGAATGATGAATGGTGATTAGTGGAATGATCAATACCCTCTGGTAAACTAACATGATTGTGGAAAATCACTATTTTCAACAGGTAAATCAACTAATTATAACTTATTATAACTGGCCATTTTCAGTAGCTATGTTAGTTTACCAGAGGGTACCATCATTTTTGATGGGTAAATCAACTATAGCTATTATGTAGTAATTATAAACTATAGCTATGAAATAACCCCCTATTTTTTAATGGACTAGAATGTATAAACTAACATAGCTATGGAAAATCCACATTTTTGATGGGAAAATCAACGAACTAAATGGGCCATGTTCAATAGCTATGTCAAATTGCCAGTTGCCAGAGGGTAGTCCATGATATCCCATTATATTTCCATTATATCCCATTTGATATTATGATTGATATTTCCCGATATAGTCCATTACCATCGAGTCATTGTTCATGGTTAATGGCTGTTTAATGGATGCTTAAGCTATTTAATGGCTAGTTTATGGATGGTTCATGGATATTTAATGGACGTTACCAATGGATACACAAGCGGGAATTCATCCACCAGTCATTGTTCATTCCATGATTCGTCCATTTTTCTAGTGTGTCTGTATTCACAGCCACAATCTAGTTGATTAGTTTTATCATCCATCCTATTCCATTATAGTCCATTCATATTTTATACCCTCCAGTAATTTAACATAACTATGGAAAATCACCATGTTTAATGGGAAAGCTCACTATAAATGGCCATTCATATTTTATATTTGGTGATTTCTTTAGAGTGGAGGATTCCCAAGTCACCATGGCTGTTGAAAAATACTAAAATTGGACCTATAATTTGGATGATTTGGGGTACCTACCTCTCCAATTTAGGACACTTCCATGTATTTAGAATATATGTAGATCTATATATATATAGATGTATGAGGTATAGGTCTGAAAAAAATCTTTCACTTGGAAGAATCTAGATTTTAGAAAGTAAGAATTCTGTTGTGACTGGTTCTGGAGGTTTTACCTTCACTTTTGTGGTGTTCATTTGCAAGAATGGGTCGTGGCTCACCATGGAGAATGCGTCATTAAAGGAATACAGCTTGCATCGAAAGGATTGGCCCTTTGAATGAAAATCAGTGCCAGGCTAAAAGATTTTGGGGAAGTATTGTCAGATGTGGGGTGAAGGCCACTAATCTCCGCCAAAAATATCACTAAGATAACTTAGAATAATATCAGAGTTTATAAATCTAGTGATATTTTTAATCCCTAAATATTATCCTTAGTGACAATTGATATTATCCCTAGTGATGAATGGATATCCACTAAATATCCATTGAACATATCTGCAGACCATCGACATCGCAGGTGAGCACCAAGTTGAGCCCCGAATCCTTGGGTCGCTGGGCGATTGCGAAGTTGGAGGCAACACTTTCAACAAGACACTTGTAGGGATTTAACCAGAAAATGTGGGATTCTAATGGGATTTAATCATGAATCACAGGATGTTCATGGGATTTAATCATGAATCACAGGATTCTAATGGGATTGAACCATAAATTATAGGAATTTAATGGGATTTAACCATCAAAGGGTGGTTTTAGTTGGATTTAACCATCAAAGTGGGATTTTAGTGGGATTTAATCATCAATTATAGGGGCTCAACCATCAAACATATGGGGATAACATTGATAAATGATGATTAGTTGATGGTTGTTTGGCGGTTATTACCCAATAGATATCAATAGATTGTTCAAACAATCATAATGGGGATCGCAATCAGCCACACTTTGGTAAGGATTTCCCAACAAGTTTTGCACACTGCTCAATTAAGGTGGACGTGCGAGTTGCAATTTGATCTAGTTGGATCTAGTTGGATTAAAACACAAGTAGTTTCTGTTGCTGATGTCAAATTCTGTTGGTCTGCTGATCTACAAGTTCTAATACCAACTATGATAACTATGTAAGAAAAGGTTTTTGTTGTCCAGCGCACATCCAACTTGGTGTCGACAACCTTACAGAGCTCGGGCAAGCAGGACTAGAGCCATAATACACATGTATGTAATATTATATATTATGTATTATTATATTATTATTTATAATATATATATAATCATATATTTCTAATCACATATATGTAATCATATATATACATATAATCTCATATATATATAATGATATATATATATATAATCATATATATATAATCATATAAATATAATCATATATATATAATCATATATATATATATAATCACATATATATATAATCATATATATATAATAATATATATATAATCATATATATATATATATAATCATATATATATAATCATATATATATATAATCACATATATATATATAATAATATATATATATATATGTATAATCATATATATATAATCATATATATATAATCATATATATATAATCATATATATATAATCATATATATATAATCATATATATATAATCATATATATATAATATCATATATATATATATATTCAAAATACATACATGTATACATATATAATGTGTGTTAGTTTGGTTCAAAATTTGGTACCATGGTACCCTTTGCGAAGCCGGATGGAACACCGAGCTCAGGTTGGAAAGTGGACGACGATGCTGTATTGAAGCAACGGCTGGAGTTTGGGACTCAACTTTTGATTCATAGATGGACCTTTCTTGCTGCATTCCCAGAATTGGTATCGGTAATCCCATGTAATCTCCATATAAAAAACTCTGGTAATCCCATGGGTTTCTGACGATTTTCCCTTGAAACCAACGACTCACCAGGTTGGCTTTGGAGCGCGGAGGCTTGAGCGGTACTGCTCTGAAGCAAAACAGGTGGGAACCGGATCGATCTCAGGGGACGGAGGGGACGGGTCGATCCTACCGGCTGCACCATTTCCAGATCCCACCAGTTAAGAATTGCTAGTGCTGTAATCCCATCTCATTGGTAGCTAAACTTAGGTAGCTAAGGAGTGTTTATCAGATCTATCAGATCAATCTTTCTAGTTCTGTTGCTCATAACTGTAGAGTTACTCCTGTGAACAATTTTTGTCACAGTAAGATCTCATGATCTACCTCTCTTTCGGCGTGAGATGATCCAGATTGGCCTGTGCTCAGACAGTTTCCCTGGAGATGCTTGTGGAGATGTGGTGAGAGTAGAATTATGACCCCCAGAAAATCCAGAAATGATTTAAATGGACTGTCCACATAATTCCCATATTGTTTGCTGGTTAAAACATGTTAAAACCCCTATTGATAAATTATAGTTATTTATTTTAACTATATAAGTAGACTGTTTCTTACTATGGAAAAATGGATTCCTATTGGATTTTCTACAGGATTTCGACAATGGACTTCTTGCTGCAGCCGCAGTTTCCAACGGTAGCACACATCAGTGGTTCAGGCAATGGCCGAGCAAAGCAGAAGTGCTCCAGGCGATTCCTAAGGACACGGGGATGAGTAGGGTGAGTGAAGCTTACCCTCTGCGAATTTCCAGAATCTGCTTGGGAAAATGGCCCATTTACATCCATTTACTGTAGATGATTTACCCATTCGAAGTGAATTCGATCTTGAGCTGCAGCTCAATGACCAGCAGGGGATGGGGACTCAAACTGGAAATGATTTTCACAGGGGATTCCACAGGGTTTGACCCATCACCGTGTTTCATCTAATGTTGAGCTATATTATACATGAGCGAACATGCTAACCAGCCAGAAGGCGTTTTGGCCCTTTAGGGCATCTATTAAATACGTGCGCAGACAATCTAATAAGATATGTTTAGGGTATTTTAGGGTATTGAAGATTGGACATCGATGACCCATGCGAGAATGAGGTGGGGATTGGGGAGTCCTGATGCGAAGTTCAGCCACGAAATTCCCATGGCTCTGTGAATGTACATCGACCAGTTGTTGATTAGCTCCTTGACAGAAGATTAATTATATACCCTCTGGTTATTTAACATAGCCATGGGAAATGGCCATTTATAGATGGTTTACCGTTCTTAAAAATGGGTGGATTTTCCATGGCTATGTTAGTCATAACCAGATGGTATTGCCAAATGCTACCTCCCCATGGCCCCACGGTCCATCGTCGTACATCAACTATCGTTTTCTGGATTCTTGCATCAATGTCAATGTTCAAAGAGGCTCGCCATGGCTCACTTGTCGGTGCCAAGTGGTTAGCCTTGCCATGCCAGGCAAAACACTCAGAATCCAATCTGGTTAGTGACAAATCCCCCATAGATGATCTTCCCATTTCAGCACTGTATCAGGGATTTTGCAGCCATGTTTGGGGACACCGGAGGGTATGTTTCTTACCGGCATTCAGTCGACAAAAAAGATTGCTTTGAATCATGATCCATCACTTATTCGGCAATTCTTGCACCAATCAACCACCAATCAACCACCAATCAACCATCAATTAACCGTCAATTAACCATCAATTAGCCACCAATCAACCACCGATTAACCACCGATTAACCAATCATATTCACGATGATCCCAAGTGACCCACCAAACTGTCAGTGGATCCCAGGACTGCCTGGTGAAGCAGCACGGATCCCCGTTGCGGCACGGGTTTTCCTCCAAGCGGTGAAGAAAAAAATGTGCAACCTGCCTTGAAGCAACTATCTACTTGGAACCCTGATAGAATTTCCCGCTTTCAATCTTAGTCTTATCGTCCATCTTCGCAATGGTGACTCCGATTGCCGAGACTTGAAATTGTCTAGATTGGCTGCAACCATCAAAATCAGAGAATCAGATTGCTCCGATGACGGGGGGAGCTTTCAAATTTTGGAAAGCACATGAAAAAAAAACACAAACATAGCTGCCCTGGACACTAGCTACCACTAAGGACAGGACGATCATTGGCCCATGCAGCGGCTTCCACCCTGCAGGTGCAAATTGATGAAGTCATGGCAGAGGTTGATGTTTAGAGATGATTTTTCTTGATGAACTTTACAAAAGTTATGGTGAAACCCTCCCAGTTTGGGTGAAATGAAAAATCTTTGGAGCTTTCTTGAATGGCTTCTGGGTATCATATTTTTGGGAAAAGCACGGCTTCAAAATGGGTTTTGACCCATAGTAGGCAGCTCAGAGTTGTGTCAATTGTTTCAGGCTTAAAAGATGTGGGAAAACCAAAGGGGATAGCTTTTTCATACCTGGTTGGTGATACTGATTTTTGACCAATCAGGTGAGTTTTTTTTAGCATCTCATACACAGTTTCACAGCTTGCTGGTTTCAATTATTTGGGAGACAGACAACCCCGAGGATAGATGATGATCAGATGATCTTTCATAGTTTTTCTGCTTGGTGACACCACCGTTTGCAGTTGCACTTGCCCTTGGGATTTTGGGGTAAGAAATATCTGTGACATGTCAGCGCGTTCACTTCATTGGCTTGCGTGCCACTTACAATATAGGTTGCCTCCGAGTTCTGACACTCACGCATGTGAGAAACAGAAAGTCCAGCTTGCAAGCTATGACAGCAGCTATGCATTTTGTATCGAGTCGTACCGAGATGTTCCAGATACTGCGAAGCTATGCATTTTGTATCATGGTGTCATGTTTTTTTTTTTTGTGGCAAGGTTACCCTCCGGTAAACTAACATAACTATGGAAAATCACCATTTTTAATGGGAAAATCCACTATAAATGGTCATTTTCAATAGCTATGTTAAATTACCAGAGGGTAATGTCGGTTTTTGCCACGCATCATCCCGAAGATTCATGGTGGATGACCCGAAAGATTCTCTGCACGGAATCAGTTGATCCCTCATGGCAGGTGCTTTTTTGTGGCTATCTTGCGTGGAAGTACATTCCAATGTGCGCGGCTCATTGAATGTCTCAGGATTTCATATGGATGACAGTTCATGAAAGTTCATTCTTTTGTTTAAAGCCAGGCAATTTTCAGACATATCAGTTGATATTCTTCCCAACAAGACGCATCATGAAACTGTCAGATTGAAAGTCAAGACTCTGGAAAGAGTTGGTGCCGAGTTTATATGAATATATATATATAATATTATATAATTATATATATGTCCATTTAATGATGTTGAATAGAATGGTGATGGGTCTGAATTGCCAAGAGAACCCAAGCATTTAACGATGGTGTTTTCAGCATTTCTAATCCATCCATATACTGTGGGGTCCCCAATATTGACCTTCAAATACTCGAAGAGCTATAGAAGCATTATAAAATATATAGATCATGTTCATTATTGACAAGTTAACTCTAGAAATCTCTAGATCCATTCAAGTTAAGTGTAGAACCTATTCAAGTTTCTGTCTAGAACCTATTTCAGGTATATCCAATGACAAATGACTATTGATTTCCACATTCCCAACTCAGCACGTGCTGAGGACAACAGCGGCCATTCCGCTGTGGATTATCTATGCAGTCGTCCAAGGGACGCTGGCAACTGGACCCTGGGTCATTGGTTCCTTGGACTTCAAGGGCTTGCGATGCAGGAAACCCATGGAAACCCATGGGTTTTTACTGATGAAACATATGGGGATGGGTCAAAACCCTTGTACCCCTGTAGTTCACATCAAAATAGCTGGGATTTATGGATGTTCATCCCACTAAAAATGGTGTTAATAGGTATTGACCCATACCCATATTCCAATAACAAGAGCTGAGTCTTATCATCAAGATCGAGGGCGTGTTGGGATAGTTGTACAGATGTGTGCCTTTCTTCGAGGATTTATCCCGGTTTGATGCCCATTTGAATATGGGACAGCAAGGTTTTAAGCCACTGACCGTTGTTTCCCCCACAAAAGAATATGTGCAAGGCCATATTATACAATGGTCCCGGCTCAAAACATCATATTATACTGGGTCCTTGGTCAAGCTTGGGCACTTCCTCCATCAACAAGTTTATGGCTTCAAACCGTGCTTTCAAAAGTCCGCAAAAATTGTGAAGCGTTGAATAAATCATGTAACTTCGACAACTTTGGTGATAATATGGAAATCAATTGTAATCAATTTAATTAAAATCAATAATAAACTATCCCCGATTGGTCAACAAAAATCACCAGCATCTTGAAAGCTCTGAGCTCTAAGGCCACGAATGTGGCCACAGCGCCTTCTGCGATGAGAAGTGGCTGCAAACGACGGTGGGCTACGTACCTGCGCCCAGTTTTTCCCATGGTTTTCTATAAGCAGATCATTTGTGGGTTGCATTGGATATAGTGAAAGTGTAATGGGCTATATATAAAATTAGGAGATTAACCTGCAGTGGTAATGGGAAATCCCCAGATGATGTTCTCATGAATGGTCACTCACTAAAAGTGATGTATGCATGCATCCTTTCATGATGGTGATGATGGGTCATGAAAATCGCAGTAAGAACCAGTATCATCATCAATATTGAAACAGCATCATGATGCGAAACCGATTTTGGTAAATACGATATCAAGGTATATCAAGATATACCAAGATATCCCTGCTGTTTGTTGATGATGCTTTAAAATTTTAAAAAACAAAATCCCATACTCTTCGTTTATTTTGCTGATTAGTTTTCCTTTTGAAACTTGCCACGCTTGTTGGCACCATCTTCAAAACTCCGTCTTGGTTTTGTTTGAAAATAGTCGACCCCTACACTTGTTGGCAAACACTTATTTTCCATATTAGATGTGCATAGAATGGCACAGATTTGGGCTAAAATGGTGCTAAACCCACGATTTGGTACTTGCTGAAACCGATTGCAGGTGAATCGTAGACAGAAGGGGGGTGGGGAAATTGGTCATGTTATTTCATGTTATTTCATGATTCATTTGCCAGTCTGACTCAGTCTTTGCAAATGGAACTCTGTTTGGCCATTGAATTCCTCCGTTTTTTTCAACGGGAAAAAAGGTCCTGCACACCGCTTTGATGGCTCGGAGACTCAGGGGATGGGGAATCAACGGAATCCAAAGATGGTTCAGTTGACTTCATCAGTCATGGGTTTTGGAGGTACTTGAAACATCTTGAAACGGTAAAACGGCCATAGATCAGTTTACATGCGGGAATGACCATGGTGTTTAGAGCATCCCAAAGATCCACTTCATCATCAGCTTCCATCATTTTTCCCAGTTGTTCCCTATCATTTGATGGCCATTGGGGGCATCTCAATCTCACATTTCGCCCTGAACAGCCACGACGCAAGCGGCCGAGGTTCCATATTTTTCCTGGCAGCGCTCCCATGCGGTGCACCACGCTAAGACTAACCACATGACCGAGGGTGAGACACACGTTCCCAGGTGACACAGTTGATCCGGGGCTGCGGGCTGGGTGGATCGCAAATAGATGTTGCAGGTCGCTTGGAGATATATGAGATATGAGTTTTAAAGCTGTTTGATGATGTTTGATGCATCGGAAAGTTGCACAGGGTGACGGATCACCAATCCTCCAATATAAGCCAGTGACTCATGTGAATCGTCGCGGCAGACATTCACTTCCACTATCTTCAATTCTATCTTCCACTCGGACTCTATATCGTTTGGTGATAAATTGGTTTTCCGAGATTCAGCACTAAAATTTGTTTCAGGAAATCAGCCGCAGCGGGCAGGTTGCAGAAGGGCGAGAAGAACAAGTACAAGACGATTGCTGGTTTGCTGGGTCAGATCCTGAGAGTTGGATCGTAATTTGCCGGTGTTTTTTTCTTCTCGATTTGGTGAGGGGCAAGTCCCAAAAAAGATGTGTGTTAGTAGAATCCTACTAAAATAGTGATCATATAATATAATATAATATAGACATATAACTTATAACATATATAGATATATAATTATATATAATCATGTTATATCCTTTTATCTATTTGCGGGTTTACTATCGAGGTTTCCAGGACTCTCTATTTCCAAGATGACCTGATTTTTTGGCCAGTCGTGGGTATGGTGGTTCCATGGCCACTGTCCATCGGTCTTGGCTGGTCCAAGGTCAAAATTTTGTGGCCTGCACTCGCCTCCTCACCCACTTGGTCATGGGCTGGCCAGCGTGTCTCGACAGAGACTTTACCACGGCTGGTGGATGCTGGTGGTCTTTGAGTGTTTTTTGGGAAGTGTCCAATCTGTCCAATGTTGTGTTTTTTTTCTCGACCCGTATTTGGAATGAGGATGACGATGACGATGATGATATGATTGATGATTATTGATGATGATTGATGGATTTGAATTCGGCAGGAACCCAAGCCGCCTCATTTTCAGGGAGGAGACCTTGAAGGGTCATGATTCTTTACCAAGGGGCATTTTGGAAGTCTTTGTGGAGTTCAGAGGGCAACCGGACTTGTTCTTGTTGCCTGGGTAACTTTTTAAAGAGCATGTTAGACCCCACTGATAGCATATGATTCTTTACAGATGAGATGTTATGGTCTAACAGCTGGTGATCCTGGGTGTCAAAAACTGTCGGTGGTTAAGCGGCGTCCTTCGGTGGTTACTTGATGTTACTTGTATTTCTTGACTTCTTTGATTTCACGTGATACGTTCATCAACAAATCCCGCAATGTTTTGAGATGTTGCATAGGTCTGCAAGTAGTTACACATCCTTTCATGGTGAAAACCAGGTGAGCAATCGCGCAGTCCAATGGTGTCCCGCCTCTCCAAGGGGATTCCTAGCCCCAAAAATGGGGCGGCCAGGTACATCGTTGGTGGAGCCACTGGTGGCCCTGCTTATGGAAAGACCAACCACATGTGGTGGGAGCCCTGCTGGGATCCAATGGCTTCCACATGGGATCCACATACCCTCTGGTTATGTCAAAATAGCTATTGAAAATGGCCTATTTATAGTTGATTTTCCCATTAAACATGGTGATTTTCCATAGCTATGTTAGTTTACCAGAGGGTAGATCCAATCATAGAAATCGGGACAAGTTGGATGGGCAATGTTCCTCTATATTTAGCCAATTTAGCCAAAGAAAACCCCCCCTTGAGCAACCTTGAGCAACCGGTTGCAGCGGGCAGTTGATGATCTAAGATCATGATTTTGCAGTGTTCTGGGGGCTTCAAGACCCTGATTGATTGAAGCTAGTTCAGTCCTACAGCACGCAATTTCCATGGCCCAACACTTCAATTTCTGATCCGAAACCATCTATTTGTCATTGCTGGATCCACATTCCTGCATACCTCAAGGCCTTTCGCGCCTTTCAGCAACGGAGAAAAGGACCTCTTTCCTGGCATGTGGAAGAAAAAGGCCTGGGAAGTGGGATGGTCTTCGAAAAAGGAAGGGCGTCCTATCAGGCATGAAAAAGTGTGACAGCTGTCCCTTGCTTCTCGAGACATCTATGAGCTGTAGCATTTGTAGCATTCTCCGATCACTGTATTCCTTGTTTTGGAGGCAAGAACCCTATGCTTGATCATCAGAATCAGAACGAATCTCCAAATGATATATGTTCCGTATAGTTTCACCTGCAGGTGAACTCAAATTTCTCCATAAATTCTGCAGTGATTTTCACTCAACGAATTTCTGCCATATTCTTCATGATAATTTCCATATAGTTTGCAGGCCAATTTTTTTAGGTTCCGGTGGTTCCATGTTTTTCGCCAGGTCTTAATGTCGGACGTGGGAATCCTTGGCATGGCTGGCCTCTTGTTCTGGTGGGCCCAAAGCTCAGCCGGTGGCTCAACCATGAGTTATGAGTTAGATAAGTTGACTATGTTCAACCATAAATAGATGGTTCGTTAATATGTCATTAGTAGAAGATGGTTAGTTATGGTTGGTTAATATATATATATATAT
>Ga0126342_10012704_pt1:0-12500 | contig 14986 bp, 11 predicted proteins | sample Cyp1metagenome_FD_92528 | JGI IMG/M metagenome (GOLD analysis project Ga0126342, IMG submission 92528) | Coral microbial communities from Lord Howe Island, Old Settlement Bay, Australia - Cyphastrea 1 metagenome | ecosystem: Host-associated > Invertebrates > Cnidaria > Coral ...
CACCGCAGTCTGGACAGCACCCTGCACAGCACCCTGCACAGCACCCAGGCTCAAAAGTTCGCCACCGAAGACCCCACCTTTGAGAAGTAAGAACCCCTATAGCTTGCCAGCTATCTGGGGAAATATCTGTATCTAAAAGCGTCTCTGTGTAAAGATTTCTTTGTGCAAAAATATATATATACAACAAATTCTTTGCATAAATATTTCTGTATATATATATATTTAAATAAAAAATATTTGTGCAAAAATTGTCCTGTATAAAAGCTTCTGTGTGTAAAGGCTTCATTGTGAAAATATTTGTATATGTAGAAATTGCCTTATATAAAATTTTCTGTACATAAAAAATTATCCATAAATTTTTTTTAAAAAAAATTATCTATATAATAATTTCTATACACTTCTGTATATATTGTATATAACACTTCTGTATATAAAAATTTCTCGATACAAGCTGCTCTGTGCAAAGGCTTCCCTGTGTAAAAGGTTCTGTGTGTAAAAAATGTCTATGTATAGACATTTCTGTATATAAAGGTTTCCTTTGTATAAAAACTAATTGTTTAAAAACATATTCTATATGAAGATTTCCCTGTGCAAAGGTTCTGTGTGTAAAAGCTGCTCTGGGTGCAAAAATGTATGTATATTAAATGTATCTGTCCAAAAGTCGTCCTGTGTAAAAATATCTGTCGGTAAATATTTTTGTATGTGAAAGTTGTTCTGTGCAAAGGCTTCCCCGCGTAAAAGATTCTGTGTATAAAAGTGTCTATGGGTAAAGATGTCTCAGTGTAAAGGTTTTTTTGTATAAAAGCTTCTGTGTGTGAAAGTTGTTCTGTGTGAAAGTATTTGTGTGTAAAGCGCCTTTGTGTGAAAAGTGTTCTGTGCAAAGGTTGTCCTGTGTAAAAATGTCTGTGTGCAAAGATTTCTCTGTATAAATATTTCTGCATGTAAAAGTTAATTTGAGGGAAAAACAATATTTGAATCTCTGTGTAAAAATTGCCCTATGTAAAAGTTGCCGTGTGCAAAAGCTCCTGTATATAAAGATTTCTTTGTGTAAATATTTCTGTGTATTAAAAATATTTTGTGCAAAGATTTCCCTGTATAATTTTTTTTATATGTAAAAATTGTTCTGTATAAAGGTTTCGTTGTGTAAAAGCTTCTGTATCTAGAAGCTTCTCTGTATAAGAAGGAAAAAAATGTAAAATTGTTTTGTATAAAAAAGCTTCTGTATGTAAAAAATTGTTCTGTATAAAATTATTTGTGTATAAATTAAAAAAAATCTTTGTGGGAAAGGTGTTCTGTGCAAAGGCTTCTCTGTATTAAAAAAATATATATAAAAATCTATATATAAGAATATTTTTACATATATAAAATTTTCTATTAAAAAAATCAATTTGAAGGCAAAAATTATTCTATATAAGGGTTTCCCTGCGCAAAAATTCTGTGTGTAATAGCTGCTCTATATATAAAGATATTTATATTCTAGGTTGTCCTCGATAAACAATTATATTTATAAAGGTTTCTCTATTATATAGGTATATTTGAATTTTGAGTGTAAAAATTATTCTATACAAAAATTTCCCTATATACAAATATTTATATATAGAAATATTTATATATAAGAACATCTCTACCTAAAGATTTCCCTGAACAAAAATTTTTATTTATAAAAATTATTTTGTATATAAAAATATCTATATAAAAGGAATTTGTACAGAAATTGCCCTGTGTAAAAGCTTCTGTATGTAAAGCTGTCTTTGTCTAAATATTTCTATATGTAAAAGGTATTTTATACACATATTTCCCTTTATAAAAAAATATGTTTATAAAAATTATTTTATGTAAAGATTTCTCTGTGCAAAAATTTCTATATATAAAAATATTTATTTTTACAAATATTCCTATATAAAACCATCTTTATAAAAAAAAAATATTAAAAAAAAAATGATCTATAGATAAAAATATTTATTTGCAAAGATCTCTGTAAAAAAATTATTCTAAATATATAATTTCATTTATACAAATTTCTTTATATAAATATTTCCACTAATTAAATTATTAATATTTTATGCAAAGGTTTCCTTTTACAAAAATCTATATATAAAGATTTCTCTGTGGAAACAAATATCTATATATAAAAATATATATTTCTATAAGGATTTCCTTGCATAAAGGTTCTGTATCTAAAAAATCTCTGTGTAAAAAATATTTTTTGTAAATATATATGTATGTATATAATTTTGTATAATGATTTTCCTTTTTAAACTATTTTTTTTGTCTATTAAAAAAATATATATATAAAAGGTTTCTATATAAATCTTATCCTATATAAATATTTCTGAATATATATGTTTTTTTTTAAATAAAAAATATATAAATATAATTTCTTATATAAAATTTATTATTTATAAAGATTTGCCTAATTTATCTATTTATTTATTTATTTAATCCATCTATTATTTATTCATCCATTTATCCATCCATCTATTTATCTATCTATATATTTTTACCATCCAATCATCATCCGTTCTCACCATCCCAAATCACTATCTTCATCTCAAAATAATCGGAAAATTTAATATATGGAATTATCTGATTATCTTATCCTTTAATTTTGAAATATAATTTAGAAATTTAGAATAAACATAAATATCAAAAATAAATAATTATTTTAAAATTTAAATTTATTATATATTAATCTAATTAAAATCATCCAATTATTACTAAATTATTTATATTAAAATATAATATTAAAAAATATATTTCATTATGAAAAAAATAACTATATTTCAAAATTAATTTATATATATATATTATAAATATTATTTTAGAATCGAACATTTCCCGGAATTTTTATTAATATTTCCGTATATATCTTTCTAAATTTTAATTTGATAACATATTAAATTGTATATCCATCGACCCGTCATTTCTTCCCCTCCGCGTGCTTCTTTTCCAACGAACCGCAAATACAAATTTCAAATCACAATTTTTCCTGCCGGACAAAATTATTTTTCAAATTACACAAATTATATCGCAATATTTCCTATCAAATCCAATTAATAAATTCAAAATATTTCTCACCGATTATCAATTATTAATAATTTCCGAAAATATACCAAATTCAATAATATACATCAATTTATTCTAAAAATATATTGCATAAAATATAAAATAAAATAATATTAATACAATAACCAAGACCTTCCCACGTCGAAATTTATTTTAACATTTAAACAAATACAAAATTAAATTTGGCATTCGCATTAAATTCTAAATTTACCCATGAAGTACTAAATTTAGTTACGATCTTGTTTTTCTGTAGGGTCGAACTACTTTGCAAGATCAGTCAAAGCTTTGGAATCAAAAAAGAATCACAAGAAAACATAGGGTTTGTTTTATACCACCTCAGGCGGAGTGCCGGATAAATCTAATTGTTCATGGATAAATTCAACATTTCATGGATAAATATGGTATTTCACGGGTACTTCAAGCAATTTGACGGATATTTTACGTAAATATATTTCGGGGACACCACCTAGGATCCATTTATATTCTCGATTTTTTCAAAATCTATGTTAGTTCTTCCACCCAATATTCCGGTTCTACAGGTAATGCCAGGGGAAGACAAGGGGAATTCATTATAATTAAATTTAATATTTCAATGTATCGAAATTAAATTTGCCCTTTAAATGGTTGGGATAATATTTTTTAAATAAATTCCCCCGATAGAGGGAAAAAACGGAAAAAAATACAAAATTAATTTCACAAATAATAAATTAAAATCAATTTCGTAAATTCCTTTTTTCTTTTGCCTTAAAATATTAAAATGATAATTTAATTTTTTAAATAAAATTATATTTTAATAAATTTTAGATAATAATTAAAATATATTTATTTTTAATTCCGGAAAAATAAACAATAGATATAATAATAATAAAAATATAATATTTAAAATTTTATTATATATAAATATATAAATAATTTTAATATATGGGGTATTTGCAAAATGTTGGTTCCCGAAAGCGGTCGAAATTCGCGTTCTGCCTGGGGCCCGCCTTTTGGCGAATTCATTTCTTACATGTCCTCTTATTTTTTTTAATTAAAGGTGGCTTAATAGCCTCTGCCTTTTCCCTAAAATTGTTCCTAGTTTGACTGCCAGTACTTATTTTTTTGAAATTAAAAAAAACTCCGGGAAAGGTCAAAAATAGGTCACAAACACGTCAGAAACACCAAAAAGCCAACACTTGCCTAACATCCATCCATCCACCTCATCTCTTATCATTACTACTTCTACCATTACTATTACTACTACTACTACTACTGCTGCTACTACTACTACTACCACTACTACTACTACTATTACTACTACTATTACTACTACTAGTAGTACTACTATTATTACTATTACTACTACTATTACTACTACTACTACTACTACTACTAGTACTAGTACTATCGAGTACTAGTAATCATTTTTCTTTGACTATTACTAACAGTATTTCTCGTTTGGCTGCCCGTACTGCTTTTTTTTGAAATTGAAGAGGATACCAGGAAAGGTCAGAAATAGGTCAGAAACAGGCCAAAAACACCAAAAAGGCAGCACTTGCTTAGCATCCAACCATTTACATTAGTTTTTGCAAACATCCTTTTGCAGATAAGATACGGACTTGATCAGATTTACTATATATATATAAATATGTTATATTCGTTTACGATTGAGACCAGAACCATGCCAATAATTAACATGGCCGCGCGGATTCCGCGCGCGCGGAATCCGCGCAGATGTTTTCAGGTCAGAAGGACATTCTAGTTAGCTTGGAGGAGCGCAAATACAACAAAGGAAAGGTAAAATTACTGCATTTTTTTACTTTAATTATGTCACCTGCGCTCCTCCAAGTTAACTAGAATGTCCTAACCTGAAAACATCTGCGCGGACACCGCGCACGCGGAATCCGCGCGGCCATGTTAATTATTAACATGGTTCTAATCTCAATCGTAAATAAATATAACATATTTATATATATAGTAAATTTAATCAAGTCCGTATTTTATCTTCAAGAGGATATATGTACAAAAAAAAAATATAAATGGTTAGATACTAGGCAAGTACTGCCTTTTTGGTGTTTCTAACCTGTTTCTAACCTATTTCTAACCTTTCCTAATTTCAAAAAAAAGCAGTATGGGCAGCCAAACGAGAAACACTGTTAGTAATAGTCAAAGTAATATCATTACTAGTACCCGAAAAACTAGTACTAGTACTACTAGTAGTAGTAATAGTAGTAATAATAGTAGTAGTAGTAATAGTAGTAGTAGGAGGAGGAGGAGTAGTAGTCGTATAGTAGTCGTATAGTAGTCGTATAGTAGTCGTATAGTAGTCGTATAGTAATTGTATAGTCGTATAATAGTCGTATAGTCGTCGTATAGTCGTCGTATAGTCGTCGTATAGTCGTCGTATAGTCGTAATAGTAGTCGTACTACTAGTACTAGTAGCACTAGCAGCACTAGTAGTACTAGTAATACTAGTAGTACTAGTAATTCTAGTAGTACTAATAGTACTAGTAGTACTAGTAGTACTAGCAGTACTAGTAGTAAAAATAGTACGAGTAATATGAGTAATACTAGTAGAAGTAGTAATATTAGTAGTACTAGTTATACTAGTAGTACTAGTAATACTAAATTTGTATTAAATTGGTAAATAACGTCATTCAGGCTAGGACCCGCCTTATACGATAGACTAAAAAAACAAAAAAAAAACAATTTCGACCTCCTAAAAACTAAAACCCTAACCGCCCTTTTTCCGCGCAACCCATATTATATATATTTATTTTATATTTATTTATCAATATTATAAAATAATAATCCTAATAATTATTTATTAATATATAATAATAATTATTTAAATAAATCACATAATAATAATAATATATAATTTATTTTTATTTTTTAATAAATTATCCAATATCTAATTTTTTTAAAAAACAATCCTAATTCAAAAATAATTTTTATACCTACTAAATATTTCAAAATAAATTAATATTTAATTTATCCAATAAATTAATTAATTCGAATATAAATTTTAAATTTAGAAATAATAAATATTTTAATTTCCTAAAATTATATTAAATGATTTTCAAGAAATTATAATTTTATGTATTTTTTAGGTATCTAATTTATCCAAGAAAATATTATTTATATAAAGTCGGTTCTGTATAGAATAGTTCCGAAAATTCCGATGTAGTTTCGGAGGTTCTATAGTAATCTCAATTTGGATTCCCGTGTGGTTTCCTGGATGTTTCCAGAAATTCCAAGGTAACGATTTATATTTAGGTATTGGGAATCTATGGGATAATATTTTTTTTTTTTTAAATGTATGTTTTCAGTAATATTACCTAGATATAGGGTTTTGTAGTATTTCCAGGAATAATAGTAAATATAAGACATTTAAAAAGGATTTATAAAAATATATTTTCGTAGTAAGTGCAATACAAAAGACATGTTCATAAAAGATATTAGGAGGTCAGGGCGCATTTTGAAGTATCAGATGTGCAAGTTTATTAAAATAATTTTGCGCGACGGGTGCAGTACTTCGTATAACCTAGCATCAATTTTCCGTGCAAGCGCAATACTTTAGACAGGTAGAGTGGAAAAAGCGCAAAACGCATTGGTACGAGTCTATCAGCTCTGCATTCAATTTTCCATTTTTAAAGGATGTCTCGCAGAATTCTTCGTTTTTGATGTCTTGTACTTCGAAAAATGAGGAAGTCTCGCATTTCGGACGTTGTCAAGTTCAAAAAATAAAGATGTCTACACGACACTAAATTACACTACACTAAATTACACTACACCACACTACATTACACTACACGACACACTACATTACACTGAATGACACTGCACCACAGATAGACAGGTCGACAGATAGACAGATAGATAGATCGATAGATCGATAGATAGATAGATGGATGGACAGACAAGTAGACAGCTAGACAGATAGACAAATAAACAGATGAAAGAGAGAGAGAGATAGATTAGATAGATAGATTAGATAGATTAGAAAGATAGAAAGATAGAAAAATAGAAAGATAGATAGATGGATAGATGGATAGATAGATAGGATAGGATAGGATAGGATAAGATAAGATAAGATTAGATTAAGTTGGGTTAGGTTAGATTTGATAGATAGATAGATAGATCGATAGATCGATAGATCGATAGATCGATCGATCGATCGATAGATAGATAGAGAGAGAGAGAGATAGATAGATAGATAGATAGATAGATAGAGAGAGAGAGAGAGATAGATAGATAGATAGATAGGTAGATAGACAGATAGATCAGTAGGTAGGTAGGTAGATAATCAGAAAAAGATAGAGAAACAGAAAGAAAAAGAGAGAAAGAGAAAAAAGAGAGAGAGAGAGAGAAGAGAGAAAGAGAAAAAAGAGAGAGAGAGAGATCAAGCACCTTCAGTTCATCAATGGCTTCGCTCTGCCATCCCTGATTCACAACAACCAAGCTCTCCTATAGGTTTCCTATTTTTGAAACTTCCGCCACCGCCTTGTGCGGTACTACTGGTAATTCAGATTAAGAATTTGAGGGACTATGAACTGCAACCTGTCGGATTCTTATGCAGCACTCGGGCTGTGTTACAATTTGTGGATCAAAATAATATGGACTGGGAGATATGGATCTTGTGTGGACCCGGGCCTTGATCCATGCGTTGTATTTTATGTATTTTGAGTTGTTTCCACCTAGGACTTTCGCACAATTATGATTTTCGCATCAGCTGAAAGCAAGGACATTTTCGATTCCATGAGTCCATATCCACATAGTAAATCAATGTAAATCATCTTTAATATTGCTCGTATAATATTGAATTACTTTATACTCAGAATTTAAGATCATACAGTATCATAATGTATCATACAGTAATCTTTTGACTGCAATATCTTGCGAATAATTGTGTTGCTGTATGGCTCTTTGACCATCACTGAATTTAGAGTTCCCTTGAACCCTATTGTGGTCCTGAGTCGCAAATGGAAGCAGCCAAAGTGGTCTTCACATGTCTTCACCATCCCAAATGAATCCAACCGGCGTCGCGAAAATCACCTTTTTCCGCATCGCAACGCCACCTCGTACTTCTGGTTGGAACAGAATCCACCTGCTTCTGGACTTGCCCGGTGCCATATGGTTTCCAGTTTTCCATGCTTTTCCGTTTCGCAGATTCAGTTGGTGCTGATTTTTTCTGGCGTACTCATTGATCATCGCTTCTGTCCAAAAATGGGGGATACCATCCAAACTTGCCAGATTCAATGGAGAAATGATGATCCACCATCCATTCTCTGTTGATATTTCTGATCATGGCTGGATTCCACCGAAAAACAGCAACAAATCAAGGTGACACCAAAGCCCAGGACAGCAAGAGGATCACAGGTGCTGGATGCTTCACTTTTTGGCCATACGTGTAATTGCCCTCAAAAGCTGCTTCTGTGTTGAAGAAGACAATGCCACCTCAAGATCGTTGAGGTACTGGTATTTGGTCTTGCAATGTGATAATGAAGAAATGGAACACACATTAATAAGACACATTAATAACACTAACAAGAACAATTCAATCACGTCCCCTTGCGAGGAATCAACGGTGCGATATGGTGCGATGATAGCTCAAACAAAGCAAGCTAAACACAGCTGGTTTACTGGTAGCATTTGCTACTTGTCTGGTCTCAATCTATTTGCAGCGCACCAACCATCGTTGTTCCGTTCCGGCCAGTCAGTTATGATCCCTCTTGCCAATTATATCAATTGTTGAATACCTCCTGGAAATCATGGTTTAACATAAACCCCTTATTATATTAAAACCATGTGTGTTATATTTAATACCTCCTATCAATGGTTTAAGAATCATGTTTAATTGCATCTACTCATTGAGGGTAGCTGCCCAGGGTCATCGGATGATTTGCATTCGATTTTTCAGTCTGGCCTGATTTTGCCGCATCTCCAACACCACCTGGGGCAAGGTTCTGCTATGAACCAAGGTTGTGGCATAGCTAGAGTAATGGATGTTTTCTGGATGCCTAAATCATCTAAATCTAAATATAGAAGCAAAGGAATTCAAAGGAATTCATCATTCGTTTGGCATGGCCACGCTCTGAATCTGAAAACTTAAAGCTGCAACTGGACCTCCTGTGCAAGGGAAGGAACATCACCACAGGCCTCCGCTACAGTGCCAATCTACATGCTGGTCTGCGGGCAATCTGAAGCCGGTAAGTGCGATGGTGCGAAGCATGAAACAGCACTGGTACGTAAAGAGGTACCTCGAAAACGGCATGGAACATCTGGCTCAAGAAGGGCTTGTCCTAAGGACACGAGCTTTCGCTATCTTTGGGTTGGGTTTGCAGGGTGAGTCATTCCCAGCTCGTGTGTAAGTAGAGCAGGCGCTAAGAGACACACAAAGGACGTAGCCACCTTGCACTCCAAAGCATGCATGGCCATGGGAATTGGATGGAATTGGAGCAATTTCAGCAGGACCATCCCGTGAATCCATGAGATAAAAACGAAATCCTACCAGCCTTGCGGATCAGTTTGAGAACATTCTTGATGTAAGCTTCCTGGCCACATGCAGTTCTGACTGCTCATTCGGAATGAATCAGACATTTCCGGCTCCTGGACAGCAGAGCATTCGCCATCCGCCTCAAACTCCGACATGGGCAGATGCGCCGTCGTGGAATGTTGCTCCGAGAACGGGACCCTTTCTCCAAACTTGGTGATGCCTTTGACCATAATCGAACAAGTGAACCTGTCATTGAAACTCATGCTTCTGCACAGCCACAAGTGAACAAATCATGATTTTGCTCCGTTGTGTCATGATCACACGTATTAGTTAGTGCATCATTTCTTCTAATCCCTTCACCCTAATATTAAACGTCTCCCCCCGAAAAATAAAACCTAGGGGTAGCTTTTATTATTAGGATGTATTTAATATTCGGGGGGGGAAGCGGCTCCTAACATTAAATTAAAAACCTTAATAAAAAACAAAATGTTCGATTTCAAAATCAATTAAATTCCCTTTTACAGTAACATCTAATTAAAATATTGCCAAAAAATGCCAAAAATTGGATTTCGAAGCTTTCCCCTAATATCAAAATTAAAACATTACTCTAAATTTTAACAAACGGACCCTAATAAAAAACACCCCGGGGCCAACTAGTTTTCATTATTAAGGGGGTAGAACCTTCAAACGGACCTTGATTTTTGCATTGTTTTCTAAAGGGGATACATTAAAAGTCAAATTGGCCAATCTGAAATTTCCCAAACCAAATAATCTGGGGTAGTTTTTATTATTTAGGGGAGATTTAGTAATAGGGAGAAGGGATTACTATAGAAATCTAATATTTGTGTGCAGTGTAGAATGTATCTATACCTGGATATTCATTGGTTACAAATTTCTTTCCAGACAGGGCAGATTTTGGTTTGATTTCTGTCCATTTTTTGTAGATTTGCCCATTTCAAAATAAAAATGACCATTTCAAGAAAAAACTTGCCACTTCATGTTTTCATTTTCTTTTGAGTCATGATGAATCTGCCCTGGTATTTCCGCCCTTTTCCCGGGTATTTCCGCCTTTTTCCCGGGGATTTCCGCCCAGAAAAATCGACACATTTTTCCGCAAAGTAGAGTAAGATCAGCCCAAAAGGCACGAAATCCAAAATTGACCACAGTAGTCAAAATGACCATTTCCAGCTCCTTCACAAGAAATCCGCCCTAAGGGCAGAAATCTTGCAAACGGACAATTATTTGTGTCCTTTCGAAGATCCAGGTATATAATATCATATAATATCATATAATATCATATAATATCATATAATACAATATAACATAATATAAGATGATATAGTACAGTATAGTATAAGATAATATAATATAACATATATAACATATATAATATATAGTATAGTATATAATACATAATAATATTACAATATATAACATATTACTGTATAAGATAGTTGCAACATGATACATTATGAATGTTACACACACACACCACAAGTTTGACAAAGCGTTTTTTTCAGGCGAAGCAGGGCGTTTGACCAATTCATCAAGCTGTACCTGTCTGGAGCGAAGCCAGCAACCTCCATATCATCAAGCAGCTGCCACCTGATGACGTGAAAAAGGCTATGATTTTCCAATATTTTCCACTATTCCATGCGGATAGTCAATGATAGTAAGGGGCGTTTTTTTCGAGTATCTATCACATCTATCATATCTATAGCTTCCATTAGCTTCCTAACTATCTCCATGTCTACCATAAAAGGGGGCACCTTTGGGAGGGGTTGAATCCCCATGACATCGCTGTGAGGAAAGGTGAGAGAGGGAAATGATGGAAATGTAATTGCTTTGCAAAAAGCTTGTTCTTCCTTGCAAGTCTACAAACTTTGAGAAATCCTGAATTCATCCCAACGACAGATTTTTGCATGCAAGCTGACATGAATCGTGCAGGTATATATAATTTCTGATGTTAAAATCCTCTAGATCTACCCACTACACAGCACGTACAGTAATTATTCGACATTCCGAGACAAGAAATTCGAAGTACGCGCCGCGACGCGCGATTGAACTCACAGGATCGCACCGCTGTATCCTTGGAGTAGAACGGATTGGCCAAAAGATACAGCATATGCAATGCATATGCCGTGTCCACCTGTTTCCAGTAGTGTAAGCATGTGTAAGCTGTAAGCTCCATGTATGTTCTCCCTCATTCTGACTCCAAGACACGGGTTCACCTGTGTCCCCGTAGGATCCCGTAGGAATGTAGATGGGAGTTCTTCTTTGCAGAATTTATTAGTTCATCAGGGCGAGTCAAGCTACGTCAAGCTGAGACCCCGTGCGACTATGGTGTTGAAGGTAATAGCGTTTGGCCTTGGCCATTGACGGTGACTGTGCCTTGGAGGCTCTACATGGCGGTTCTTGGTGCCGGTCTTCAAGTCACGAAGAAGCAGAGATTGAAAGACCTGCACCATTGTCAACCCACCACAAACTTTGGATGCCTGAAAAACCCCTCCAGCTGGTAAGTCAATATATTACATAATACATCATAGTACAATATCATATATAATCTCAATCTCATAAAGTCTTAAAGTTGACCAGAAAAACTCACTTCCGGGCTGTTCCGGGCTGTTCTGAATGCCAAGATGGCCCTGGCCACGACTCGGACGACCTGGCCACGACCTGGCCTGGTGGGCTTTGATGAGATCGCTGCGTTGTGCATAGCCCTTCAACAGCGTGTTGTACGATACGATGTCCACCTGTGGAGCCTCTTGGATCACTGCTTCCACCTCCTGGATCTGAGCTGAGTCAGCTGAGTCAGCTGAGTCAGCTGGCTTTTTTGCCCAAGTAAATAGCCATTTTCATACGGAGCATATGGGAATTTAGCCATGAAATCTGAGCTATGAAAAAGTACTGCCAGCTTTTTTTGCTATGATCCAAAGTTGAAGAAAAACATGGAAAA
>Ga0126342_10012705_pt1 | contig 14985 bp, 18 predicted proteins | sample Cyp1metagenome_FD_92528 | JGI IMG/M metagenome (GOLD analysis project Ga0126342, IMG submission 92528) | Coral microbial communities from Lord Howe Island, Old Settlement Bay, Australia - Cyphastrea 1 metagenome | ecosystem: Host-associated > Invertebrates > Cnidaria > Coral ...
AGAAACCAGGCCACCACAGACAATGGGAGAGCACCTTTGTGGATTGCAGCCAGCAAGGACCATGCCAAAGTTGTTAGATTGCTGCTTGAGGCCGGTGTGGACAGGGACCAGGCCACGGCAGATTATGGGACAACACCTTTGTGGATTGCATCTCTGGAGGGCCATGTCCGAGTTGTTAGATTGCTGCTTGAGGCCGGTGCCGACAGAAACCAGGCCACCACAGGCAATGGGAGAGCACCTTTGTGGATTGCAGCCAGCAAGGACCATGCTGAAGTTGTTAGATTGCTGCTTGAGGCCAGTGTGGACAAGAACCAGGCCACGACAGATTATGGAACAACATCTTTGTGGATCGCAGCCAGCAAGGACCATGTCGAAGTTGTTAGATTACTGCTTGAGGCCGGTGCTGACACGGACCAGGCCACGGCAGACGATGGAACAACACCTTTGTGGATCGCAGCCAGCAAGGACCATGTCAAAGTTGTTAGATTGCTGCTTGAGGCCGGTGCTGACAGGGACCAGGCCACGGCAGATTATGGGACAACACCTTTGTGGATTGCATCTCTGGAGGGCCATGTCCGAGTTGTTAGAATGCTGCTTAAGGCCGGAGCGGACAGGAACCAGGCCACGGCAGATTATGGGACAACACCTTTGTGGATTGCAGCCAGAAAAGGCCATGCCGAAGTTGTTCGCTTGCTGCTTGAGGCTAGTGCGGACAGGAACAGGACGAGGAACAGGACGAGGAACAGGAAGAGGAACAGGAACAGGAAAGGGAACAGGAACCGGCAGAGGAACAGGAACCAGGCTGCGACAGACAATGGGGCATCATCTGTTTGGATTGCAGCCAGCAGGGCCGCATCGAAGTTGTTGGGTTGCTGCTTGAGGCCAGTGCTGTCAGGAACCAGGCTACGGCAGATTGTGCGTAGTTTTGTCCATTATATAAATATTATATAGATCCCAGAAGGGCCATGTCGAAATCGACAGGTTGCTTCAGGCAGTTTCCGAATGAAACCAGGCCAAGACATGTCATAGCATAACATCCAACCCAGGCATTTGCTGCCTTTCTATTCGTTGCAGATGGCGGAAGCTGTTGTTTCTTTATTGAAGGGATTGTAGCCAGATCTGGACTTTTCATTTTTTTCCGGATTGGATTGATGGCTTACCAGAAGACATCCCACTACACGTTCAACTTAGTAGGGGATCAAAGCCAACAAGTTCGCATAGAATAGAACCAGTATAGATGGCATAATTATGATTACCCTCTGGTAATTTAACATAGCTATTGAAAATGGCCATTTATAGTGGATTTTCCCATCAAAAATGGTGATTTTATGTGATTTTCCATAGCTACGTTAAATTACCAGAGGGTAATTTACAATTTCAACATGTTTTTACATCTCAGATGCCATCTATATATTTTTTGTCAGAGGGACCTGCATCGGGAGAGCAAGGTATATTGAGTCGTCGACAAAGCCTCGTGCACATTGTTTAAACATGTTTATCTTTTATCAACTTATATCTATCTGGCAAACTGGTCATTGTGTATTGGCTTAGCAAACATCTGGATTGAGCTTGATTTGCCAGGTTTTGCCAACAAAGATTGGGATTGAACGTCACTTATATATATATAATACATATATGTCCACAAACAAAATTGGGATGGCTCTATACTAAAATAGTCATCCAATCGTGGATCCTGTTTGAACTGCCACTTTCCTGCTGGGTTGGCTTTCTCTCCGTACAGTGTGGAGAGCGTTCGCTGTTGGGTTTGCACCTTCCATGTAAAAAAACGGGGTGTATGCACTTGAAATCTATAAATATACACTCCTGAAACTACACAAGCCCAAGAATAGGAGAATTGGATCTCATCAGTCTTGTCTAAGAAACTTTTGGTAGGTAGCCTCCAAGTTGAAAAATTTATCATAAGTCTTTTTCATAAATCCGATGATTCTTTCGAACAAACCATCTCAAACCGGCTTAACCCCCCCATTTATGATAGTTAAATCCCATATAATTACATATATATAATTACATATATATATATGTATATATATATACATATTATATATATACATATTATATATATATTACATATATATCCTATAATATCCCATTTATATCCATTGATGATGGTGAAATCCGGCCGGTATCGTGCCGTCCCCCTGCCGTTTTTCGTCTTCCCACGGCACCAGGTGGTGGTCCGCGATCTCTGCGAAGGCTTCCAGGTGCTCCTGTTGGGCGAGGCGGCACCGCAGGCGCGACCCAGGGGATATTTCATGGGAATATGGAAGACCAGATTTGTCTGCTATGATATAATATATATATATAATATATATATATACATATATATATATTTGGAGATATTCTATTTTTTTAAAAATATGATGTACAGTGTCGGAGAAAATGATACAACTGGAATATATATATTATGTATATAGTATATACATTTGTTAAAAAGCAACCATTTTATGGGAATATAGTGGGGATGGGAGATGTATACTGTGTAAATCATAATGGAATACGACATAATACGACAACGATGATGAGTGGTGGTTTTGCTGCATTTTCGTTTGGAATATTTTTTGAGGGGATGAACATCAATTTGCCAGGTAATGTGCTCATCAGGGTAGCAGGGTTTTGTATAACTCATGCCCAGTTGATCAATGTATTCTGGGATGGGTTGAAATCACCAAACAAACACGTGGGGCCAAGGTCTCTCCAGTATCTCTGAGAAAACCTGAGTGGAATTGTTTTATGGTCATGGTGCACTTGAAGATGATCAACCATCCAACTCCTAGCCTTGGTTGAAGACGGCAGGTCCCAAGAAGTATGCGCTTGAAGGAGCCGATGAAGGTTTACCCTCAGCCCGGGCGGGAGCAAACGATGAAGGTGCCTTTAGCTGCGCAGTCGTGAATATGGTGAATAGCTGCATGGATATATTGTCATTGTTGTCGTGTGTATTTTCTTTGTTGCTCTTTCTCTCCCCAGAAATGTCCCAATATCCAACCTGGTTGGCTCTGATTTTTCTTTGGGAGTCGCAACTTTTTGGCGGGCCGCACCAATTTCGGAGATTCCTTTGTTGATTTCCAAGGATTTGTTTACTTCCTTCTGGCACACAGCTGGAGGTATACCGTGTGTATTGCAACCTGCTGCACAGCGAAGGTGTGGCATTCAACGCAGAAATTGGAAGAGGTGAATAGACAGATAGTGTAGACAGTGTTTACAAATCCATGTGTCCTGTAGATTTATATCATAAATTCGGCAGGCATTAGGTCTTTGTGGTTTGAAATTTGAAGAATTTCTAAGTCTCAACTTTGACACTTGGGAAGGATATTGGAGTTTGGCACAACTTCCAGTGGGTTGGGCACCAGCTTAGCTTTTCAAAACTGGCCAGGTGTTGATCCCTCCGGAGAATTGCTACCAGATATGCCAGCAGAGAAGGAGATGTGACAAGAACAGATATGAACAGATATGAACAGATGGATATCAGATTTGGAGACACCATGAGACACCTACTCGTACCCCGCAGATGGCCGGGATGCCCGGAAAGCGGCGACAGGAGACGAAGGGCAAGCTGAATCCCCAGGAAAGCCGGGCCTTCCTGAGTTCGGCTAGCAGGAAAGCCCACGAGCAGGCGACACATCGCAGATGCTGGAAGCAGTACTGACATTTGTTGACCGGACTACGGACCTGGAAAAATGATGAAACATGAGTCCGAAAAGGACTAAAGAGATTGCTGCTGAAGGTGCATTTTTAAGTCCTGAGTAGGATTCATTTATGACATTGAGTTCTGAAGTACCTGAACACCTGCTTCCGAGGATTTTTAGGAGAAGAATTTTCATTGAAACATTTGCATCATTTTTTTGGTGCTGACTCATATGGGTCGAGTCAATCCCCTGAACTGCTTCACATGTCTGACATTGACCCGTGAAATCTCTGCCACGGCATCCCACGATCTCCCACGTCTCCCGCGCAGGCTCGGCGTCGGCAAAGGAGACATGGCGTCAACTTTGGGCAGGACAGGACTTTGGATCCGATCCGAAGCACTGCTCGGCTCGTTCTTATCACGTCACATATCGTGACATATCGTGTGCAGGAGCAGGCACGCATCTCCTGGCCAACCATCTTGCGATGGGGTCAGCATATGGAAGATCTTTCTGCGGATTTCAGGCCAGGACTGATCATCTGTTTTTTTCGTAGTTCAAGAAGCAAGAAGCTTGGGCCAAGGACTTATGTAACAGTAGTGTCATATGAACTCTACAATGATCCAAAGTCCAACAGTGATCTGGGCATACACCTGCAGGTACTATCACTGGGACACCCACTTGCACAGAAAGGAAAGTTTATGACAGGGACTGTCGATGACCAAGCAAACAAATAATAAGCACCGGACGTCCCAACACACGCAAGATGGGCACCTTCCCGAACAGATCAACAAGAATAGCAGGCAGTGCCAGGTGATAATGACATGTTCTTACATTTCTTACTGGATCTGGATTTTCTCAAGCTTGCCAGTACCATCAAAGTGTTGTCTTTAACGTGCCAGTTCATGACGTGGAACTGTTCCGGTTTGCCAGAGAATGCTTTCCAACGCCTCCCCAAAAGAAACCATACCAAAGCCTTGCTGAAACAGGTACCGCTCTGTCACAGCAGCATTGAACCGTGCACTCCAGCTCTGGAGAAAGAAACAGGCAGATAGCCCGGCAGAGTGAGATTTTGATTCCTTTAAAGATGAAATGGCTATGGATCAATACCTATACATACCATTTTTTGGGGGATGAACATCCATTTACCAGCTATTTTGATGTTCACCAGGGGGATAGGGTTTTGACCCATCCCCAAATGAATTCAAGATATTCAAGTCGTGCTTTTTTCGGTGCCCCGTCCGAGTTTCCGGGAGAGATCCGGCATCCCCGCGGGCGTTTTCCAGTGAATTCTTCCGGCAAGGCCACTCCACGGCAACGACAGGAAGGTGTTGATTTGTCGATGATGATCCAGTGGACATGGTCCCGCAGCCAAGATACCAAGATACTCACGCGAATGGCTGGGAGATGAAGCTCCATCATTGAATGAAGCCATTGGATCCATTGGATCATGAGGCCAGCAATGATGGATCCAAAAGGTTTGACGGTTTGATCATGTTTGATCTTGGTCATTTACAATCCAAATTGTGGCTGATCACCAAGGGCATTTGACCAAGGCCGGACGTGAGGGAGGATCGCGTTGCAGACATGATGCAGTGGGTCTTGTCCTTAGTTGAGGTGTCTACCCGGTGTCTACGGGACCAAGCCTGAAATATCCAAGGCATTTGCATGGATCTGCCATCACTGAATGCAGACAATTCAAACCATGATCCGATCCGCGTGCCAACCTGCCTCTCCATTTGTTTGCCTGTCAATTAAGTCATTGCTCCATCTATCCGATTAATCCATGTACAATCCAATGAGTAGAACGAACCAGCGGGTCTTGCGTGGACTGGTTGACACAGGCAACACGATTCTGCATATTGCCACCAGTCCAGGAGCTATCGGAGCTATCGCCAGCAATTTGACCATGAAATTCAAACATCGCGCCTGCGGAGTTGTTTTTGTTACTGATTATGATGTCATCCCGATGTTGATAATTCTAGCTGATCAATTCATATAATATAAATTAATACAATGGATATAATAGTAGATGCGCAGAAATTCATAGGTGATCTATAATGATCTCCTTTTTCCACCACCCATTATTTGATCATATTTGATCCAAGCATCCATCACATTCCTGTTTAACTATCTATAACTCCGAAGATCTCCCGTGGGCGCATCATCCGTGGGCGCTGAGATTTTGGAGTCGGAGCTGGACAAGTTCCGGCAGCCCACGCCCAGGCTGATGGATCCCCACGACCGGCTGATCTTGGAGGCCACGGCGGCCACAGTTGAGTCGCGTTTTTGAAACATTGGGGGGTCCTTTTTCGGGATAATATGGCTGAAATGGATGAAATCATGGATGAAATCTACTGTAGCTGCTTGGGAATGCATGATTTTTTGCAAAATTCTGATCAACAATTGGTCATATTTAAGGTAAAGGTTTTGATTTGTTTTTGTTCGGATGACTTTGATCCATGCCCATTTGGGCCAGGTTAGTCGGGAAGGCCTTTTGATGATATTTTGATGCATGTGACAAGACATTGCAAGACTTGTGGTCAGTTTGTCCTTGTCCTTCAGGGTTGAAGTTCCGATCCCTTTTGTAAAAAAACAGACCTGGGGGAATGGCTCCATTGGAGGCCTTATTTCACCGCCTAGATGAAAATGGAGTGGGATCCTGTGCTCCTGAGGCCGATGTTCTGGGCGGGGAGCTATCTCGAACTGTGTATGGGTGAGATCCCTGAATATGAGCATTATTGGTATACATTACATATATATATATATGCATACATACAACTATACGATATACTTCTTATATATGTATGTATATACACTGCGTATATACAATATATTGTAACACATGACAACAGAATTTACAATTATATCATCATCTCATCATCTCATCTATCCAGGGGCCAGGGAGTGGCTAGTGCAAAGGATATCGCTACCCTTCGTTTCCAGGACATCGCTGGAGGAGAAGAAGAGACGGATGAACCTTGGCAAAGTTTGGTCAGATGATATCCAGCGATATGGACCTTGGATATCCTTGGATATGGATATGACTGGAATGGTAGATATAGATAGATATAGGGAATCCCCAAAATGGATGGTTTATAGTGGAAAATTCCCAAAAGCAATGGATTGGGAGTGCCCCGATTTATGGAAACCTCCATATGGATAGCATGTGGATGGTATCTCTGGATGGTATCTCCATATTCAGTATAAGGTTCCAGCCGCATTCAGTCCAGTCCCGTTGGGAGTTTGGCCTGTTAAGCACTTGCTCCAAGGAGAGCAGAAAGGAGAACATCGTGGATGTTGAAACAGTGAAGGCGTGATACTGTTTGAAGACATTTGAGTGACTATGTGCCCAAACTTCCATGTGGCAGTGTTCGGAAAAATAGATGCTAAGATGCTAAGATGGATCATGATGGGCGTTGGTCCTATTTTTCTTTTTGTGCCTCTGATTCAGAATCACTGATCATCCTAAGAATGTTTTTTCCAAATATGTGCATGGATATGTACAAAACATTATGAAGTCCTTAGTCTACAGTGGGTAAGGATCAAACTAGAGCCCGAACAACTTTCAGCCCCTGCAGGCTGTGGTTGGAGAGGACCGAATTGAATTGCTGCCATTTCTGGAGTCACCTGGCGAAAGCCAGAATTCAGTCTGAGTATGCGATGCTTTGAAGTCATGTTGCAAAGTCCTTTTGCTCTCTTTCTCTTCTACGTCAAATTTCAAGGTAGTTGAACTGATGTTGTGTCTATATATGATACCTATATAGTATATGATACCTACATTGTGTTGTCTCTTCCCCGACCCTTGCCAGACCAGTTCATCCATCTCCCACTTTTTTTTGGGCCAAAAACCCCTCCGGTCCCCAAGGCTCATGTGTGAGATCTCAGAGTGTGGCGTTCGCGCTCACGATGGTGCCACTGAGGTCAGTCTCAATAAGAGGCTTTTCCAAAGGTTGGATGCCCAAATCCATGGAAAACCATCAAACCTCCAACAAAAACCGTCAAAGATCCATGAAATTTCATCAAAACTAGTCCTTAGCAAAGTGAAGACTAGTGAAGGTCAAAGGGAAGGCTGTGGTATTTAAACATTTTTGATATATTTTGGCCTTATCCACAGGGTTTGCCTCTATGGCGTCCTGTTGGACCGGGACAGGTCTTGAGGCAGGATGGGCGAAAGCTGGTGCTGCAGCATCGAAAAGCTGCAGGGACTCCCAACGGACAAGTCTGGGAAGTATCAGAAGACAATTCCCATATGGTCCATGTATAGAATACTTACCAATATTGGGGGCACTGTTTTGATTAATGTTGGTAAATATGTCATAGATGGAGCATATGGGATTGGGTTTGACATGATGGATTATGTGGGGGATGGATGAAATATGAGAACAATTGATAACATGTTTGCATCCAAAACTTAGATGCATGTCCAGCAGAATGATGATATATGATGATAATATACGATGATATATGATAATATATGATATAGAATAGAATGATAATCACGATAGCAATGATGACAATAATAACAAAAAACAAATAATCACATGAGTACTATGTTTGATATAGCTAACTCTATAACAATGATAATCACTATGATAGTACTATGTTTAATATTATCATTGTTATATCCAAGTCTGGGACTGATTTTGACATAGCTCAGACTCCGTTTCCATTGGGATGCACGGGACTATGCATGATCAAGGTAAGCCCCCCGGCTTCACACATGTCCAATTGGACGCATGCTTGTATGGAATGAAATACGTTTAAATTGAACGTTTAGAAAGCAGACTTCTTTTTATATCATCCTTTATGTGTGATCCTTTGTATGATTTGAATGTGGCATGTGATGTATGCATATATTGGATAGATTTGATGTTATATAGAATGTTATAGACACTATCGAAAGGACACACATGATACGAAGAATCAAACATTTTCAGAGCAACGGACCCTTTCCATGGATCATCGAGGTGGGTGGAAAGATTTGGGTCTTTGATGGCACACCTCCAGAAGAGGTCTGCCGAAGGGATCCTGTCCGAAGAAAGGGTTAGATTGGGAAGTTCTGGAGTGATTTTTTGCATGGGAGTTTCACTGCAAAATGCTTTAGATATCTTTAGATCACTTGACTTGGGCATGTCTGAGAATTCGGGACACGAAGTCTTCCCTCACTTTATGGTCTGACCCCTAAAATCATGTTGTGTTACCAACATTCACCAACAGCAGTTCTCTCCTATTTTTTTGGAGCTATCTACAATGAATTTTGTGGCGAACTAAGTTCCGAAACCGCCCCCCAACCCAGGAGCAGTGCAGACGGGTCGCTGATGTCTTTGAGGCTGGGTGTTTTGTATGGTCTTGTCCCAGAATTGGGACATATTGGGTCGCACAAGTTATATATATATATTTGATTTGGGTTTCATTCACCAATAGGTTTCCTCATATAAATGTGTACCCCCAAATCATCCATTTTAATAGGATGTTCCATTATAAACTTATAAACCATCCATTTTTAGGGTATCCCCATTTCTGAAACCCCCTTATGTAGACCATGAAGACGTGGATAACTGGGTCGGGGTCCCCCACGTCTTTGGGACCAATCCGTTGCCAGGCAGAAGTTCTGCGATGGAGAGCCGCGGTGCCTGTCCAAGTGAAACATAGTGAAACCCCAAAAAAGTCGCCGATACACAGAGCACTTGGTGCTTTCGGCACAGATCTGATGATTTGGGTATGGATCAATACCTATTAATACCATTTTTAGTGGGATGAACATCCATTTACCAGCTATTTTGATGTGAACTACAGGGGTACAAGGTTTTGACACACTGCCATCTGATGATTTTGCAGTAGCAACGAACAGTTGACCCAGGACTCCCCCATTCTTTCGAGGCTTGGCATTACCTCACCCCCAATCGCTACAGGCCACTGCCAATATCCCGGTGGCGACACAGGCGCCGAACGCGATCTTCGCGGCAATCCTGCACTTGTCTATCGCTGTAGTAATGTATATGGTATGGATATGGTATGGATATGGTATGGATATGGATATGGATCATCTTTTTCCTACCCCACAACAGTTACGAATGATTGCCAACATGCTAAGTTTGATCAAGTTTTTGGATCGAAGTTTGTCGTGTCTCCAAAAGAACCGATGGATGTTTGCAACCAAACTCGCCACAATTGAGTTAACACCTGAATTGAATGATGAAACTTGACACCATTGGTGTATGTTCTAGGATTTACTGTAAGCGAACACAGTTAGGATGAAATCCTTTTGCATTATTACTAATTTGGGTCGAATCGGTACAATTCCGATAATTCATTCTGGAATATTCTTAGGAATTCTTAAGTACCTTGTTGAAACATCCTACTAGAACATCAAATGAACACAAATTTCCGTGCGTTTGGACATGTGCGCATTTGCTCAATTTCTGCTCGTTGGCTAAATTTGCGCGCGTTTCGAAAAAAGGTGCGCGTTTTTAGGTTGGCTGGGATGGCTGGCAAAAAAAAAGTATACTTTTTGAAATCGCGCTAAATTGCGCCGGTTTGCGCTTAAAATTGCGCGTGTTGTTGCGTTTTTTTGCACCCGTGGTGGCACAACAATCGAATCGGAGGTGGAAGAACTGGATCCTGAGAACGAGGCAGAGGATATCATGGCGCTGCTGGACTCTGCCGCTCTCCAGTTAGTTTGCTGTTGGCTTTAAGATTAATAAAACCATGAATATTGCATGAATAGTAATGAAGATGAAATATATATTTAGAATATTAATAAGATATAGTAAAATTTGATAAACAAATAGGATAATTATAGAGGATGGATATAGAGTATATTAACAGCATACACGTATATAAGACACCACTTTATATATTATGATTTCACATAAGGAATGGTGAACAAACAATATATAGACTTTATCATTCGGTAGGTTTCATGAAATCGCAGCTGGGGATATCTGATTTCTTCGGCTGGAGCAGTCTTTCTGTTCCACTACAATTCGTGTAATATAACCTTGTGTGGCAATGGGTTTTTCACTCCTTGTGCTCTAAGGACAGCGAAGACGAAGAAGCCATAGAATGAGGGGATATTCCTCAGCTTTGCCCGAAGCTTTCGAGCTGAGTTAGCAACCAATTCGGAGGCCCTGGCAAGAAGCACAAGCTTGTTTTGCTACAGTACATTATGTGATCGCTATGTTGCATTTCACTTTGTTTTTCCGGTTTCTTTGTGGGGCTCCCGTTCTTGCATGTAGCATCAACCAGTTTCACATGCTGTGTGGCATTAGCCTTTGTTGATGGTAGTTTCTGGGACCTGAACAAGTATACAACAGGTCAGGATATTGCAGGTAGTGCCACAAGCAAAGATCCCAAACATCCTAAGGATCTGGATCTGGACCCTGCGCGGGTCGAAGAGCTAGCGACAATTTCTTGTTGAAATAGGGAAGCCCTGGCGGCTTCTGGTTTGGATTTCATGAAACGCCTTAGTCGAAAGGATAAGGAGGACCTATTTTCTACCAAGCTCCGGTTACCTTAAAGCTTTCGGACCCTCAGAGAACTCGGCAATGCAGGAGGAGTCGGCGACGACCAAAAGGTACGTGGAAGAGTCGCGAGTTGCTTCAGAGAAGGCATTGATGGAGGCTGAATGGGATCCTGGCGACAGTTTCATGATGTTTCATGAGGGGTTGATCGGTTGGCTGGTGAATGTGGTGAATACAACTTCCCATGCGCTTCTGAAATCTTTCGCCAACGTCAACGTAGTTGTATGTGGACGTCAGCCAGAACCATCCTTTTTAGTGTAGCGGATTGCACATCCCTTACAGTATCATCCCGGTTGTTTCAAGGATTTCTAATCATCTTCTTGCCAAAGACTTTGATCAAAGTATAGCAGGTGAATTGCACCTGAAATCTCGCAAACATATCCACCTTCAGCTATCTTCAGCTAAGACTCAGAAGGTGTCTAGTGATTAAATCCAAAATCTGGTGGTATATTCTTGGCTGCAGCTTTTGCTGTCCAACATGGTCCAACATTTTTCTGGTTGGTGGTTTCATTTTTGTTCTTTTTAATCCTACCTGAAATGATCCAAATTTAATATCATTTATATCAAATTTATTCAAAATATATATATTTATAAATATTTATAACATTAATTATATAACATACATACTACAAATAACTATATATATAAATAGATTCCACACACATATATATATATAATATATATATATATATACATATCATTGTATCCATAGACCAATGTTCTCAGGATCAGCTGCAAGCTGCGAGGTCCGCTCCGAGCTGAGCGCCTTCATCGACGAGCAGCGCGTCTTTTGCGGCTTCATCGATACCGAGCAAAGGCCCGGGCTGGAATTCCCACGACATGAAAGTGACATGAATATGTGGGCTGGGTATGAAAATCACCATAAGTATCCATAAGTCATCGACAGGATATAGTTTCATAGTTTCAATATTATGGAAATTTAGAGTCGTGGAAATAGACACTTCTGCATTTTTGTTTTTTTTTTTTAAGTTTTTTTTTTTGACCACAAGGGGTCCGAAGCACGTATAAGACATATGAACACTAGATCACTCCAAGCGCGATCAAGTAGCATGCCCGTTGTGGTACTGACGTGTTGATTCCCTTCCATTCTTCTGCCCGGTTGATTGTTGTCACTGATTCAGGAACACATCTCTTAGGACAGTATAGCTGTTGCAAGCGTTGGCCATGTTTGTTTGAGTATCTCTCTCTACATATTATTACATATATATATACACATGCCCCATAGACATATTATAATACTATTCCATACTTCTTCAAGTGCCAGTGAGTCAAGACATTCGAGATCAAACTCACTGCAGAGGTCCTACCAGGAGTTGATCCGTCAGGAGGCACGCGAGATTCCATCATTGCCATCTCCGTGGTTAGTGGTGAGAGTTTGGACAGTTTGAAGCAGGAAACTTTCGATAGCTGCATGATGGGTCCTGATAGGTGAAAGATGGTGAAAGTGTCAACCCTATTTGCCTATATTTGCCTGATATTGGATTTGGTATCTCATGGCAGGTCAATGCTTTGTCCCGTTTGGTGGATGCCACTTTGCGTCCTTTGGCTGAAGAGAGTGCAGGGTGCAGGGGATGGAAATTCGCTACTAGGCTGCCTAGGCTATGAAATGCTGGGACGGTACAAAACAACCCAACGCAGAGGTTGGTGCACTCAGTCTCCTGTTTCCAAACATGAATCCCAAAGTGGTGGTGGTCATGGTCGTCTCGGTGGTGGTGGAGGAGGTGCGTATGAGTTACCTCTTGCTGATTTGCTTATATAGTCGGTATGTTCGCATGTTTTCTGTTTTGGGGCTTCACTATGTCACTACAACACTATTTTCGGAGAAACGCGGTGGTGCTGGGGGAACCCATGGAAAAGTATAACAACGCACAACAGGATCATCTCTGCCCAAACCGAGGTATTGATCCTCCGATGTCCAACATCGGCGCATCGCCAGCCTCAACGCTTGAGGTTCATCCACCAGTTCATTCAAATCAGAAGCATCAGAAACGTCCATCAGAATGTGGCATGAATGTGGCACGTCAAAGGCCGCCCTACAAAATAGATCAAACTAGTGAAGGACAGTGATCCGTGAAAAGCTTCGAAGCCTTTTGTGGATCCTTTCACCCACAGATTGGCCGGTAGCTTCTGCATCTTGGGCCGATGGCAGGGCCTGCAGCCCTTGGAGCCAATGGGGGAGCTCCCCATTGCCTTTGCTGATCAGGCTGGGGAAGGGCGGCTGATCACCAGTTTCTGAATGTTATGAGCACGAATTGATCTTTGTTTACGTTCAATCCATGTCAATCCGCTATTTCCACGCTGTTCAAGTTGTCGTTTTCCCAACACTATCTTCAATCATCATCATCATCATCATCATCATCATCATCATCATCATCATTTTGGACTGGGTGTGAAGTCGGACCTGGCAGTTTGGAATCCGTGAAGAATTCGCATGACATGCTGTCAGTAGATACTTGGTGCCAATTTTCCAATGTACCATTCTGGTGAAATTCAGGCCACCTACAGTAATACGCTGCGTCCAAACCAAGCACATTCATTCTGGATTCCGGCTTGTCGAATGTCACTCAAGGTTTTGAGAAGCTCTGGGTGAAGCGGTCTCACTCTTTTGCCATGCATTCCTAAACTCGGTCCAAGCCCGAAAATCATGCTAGAACTTGCTTCATTTTGCTTCGCAACCTTTATGGGATATCCGAGGCTGACTGTCTCTTTGGGAAGCCCATGGCATGTTGTCCATAGCAGTCCACGGTCCACTGGACCGTTGGCCACCATTGGCCAGAGGGTCCTTAGGTTCCTCCACTCTGTTGGGAAAGAGTGGAGCTTATGGCAGGCTGAAAAGGAAATTATCAGGGTATGAGCTGAGATGATGACCCCTTTATACATGGAATTTCTTGAACTGACCCACAGCATACTTTCAGATCACAGATCCACTTTGCTGTGAGGATCGTGTCCTCAGAGTGTGGTGCCAATTGCAAGACAGTTAAAGGTCTGTTTATTTCAGTGTTTCCTGCTTTCGTCAAGATCGTGTCTTGGGCGACTGTCACAAGATCTTGTGGCAATCAGCATTCGTAGCATTAGGACATTAGGACGTCAAACAAAATGATTCCCATGGATGGTGCCAGCACAGTTTTCGCCGCTGCCAGCATTTATCACAGCTCCTGGGCCGTACATAAATCCATCTTCGGCCACCAAATCTGGGGTTACAGCAGGGAGACCCAACCGGATCCAACCGGCCTGTTCCTCGTGCTTTCACAGCATTTTATTTCGCTGCTTGAGGTCAGTGACATAATTTCAATGACGTAAGTAGCAAGTATTCTGAATACACAAAGCCTCTGGTCCAGTTGTTGAGTGGAATGAGCCCAACATTCGCTTGTTGAGTCAAGCTTCGAGTTGGCCGTCTGGCTCCAGAGGCGTAGAACTGCTTTAGTAATTTTAGTAGCTGCATCAGCCTCGTTTTTTGTGGCTTGATGACCAAAGAAGCCCAGAAACCAGTGGTCAAGGTGGCAGTAATCGGCCTAGGCCGAGCAGGACATTTCCACCTGCAGTCCATCACGGACCTGCCACAAGCGGTGAAGCTAACCTGGGTCATTGATGTTGACAAGGAGAAGGCTCAGCGGATCGCAGCCGAGAGGGGTTGCAACTGGTCGGACCAGTTGGATGAAGCTCTAAAAGGTCCAGATGCGGTGGATGCTGTTGTGATCGCCTCGGCAACGGACACCCACTTCCCGTATATCATGCAGGCCCTTCGGGCTGACAAGGCTGTCTTGGCGGAGAAGCCCATCTCACACGAGTTGCACGAG
>Ga0126342_10012706_pt1 | contig 14985 bp, 15 predicted proteins | sample Cyp1metagenome_FD_92528 | JGI IMG/M metagenome (GOLD analysis project Ga0126342, IMG submission 92528) | Coral microbial communities from Lord Howe Island, Old Settlement Bay, Australia - Cyphastrea 1 metagenome | ecosystem: Host-associated > Invertebrates > Cnidaria > Coral ...
ATGACCCTAATGAAACTTGTTAATTCCGCGACGAAATTTCGTCACGGAATGGACAAGTTTTACCAACCTAATTCAGGTTTGCGCGGTTCCAGAAGCGGGGACGAGGCTATATATACATATATATATATATATGGTTTTCCCATTTTCTTGGGCGCGATGGCCGGGGTAGTTGGTCAGGCAAACTTATGGTGGTTTTCCCAATGTTTCTGGATTTTGTAGGGCACTGACATTTTGTCGGAGCTGCTCGTTCTCTTCTTGGGTCTGTTGTTGAAGACCCTGACGTTCTGCAACATTCTGCAGGATTCGGCAACATGTTGCAACACAGTGCTGCAAGCCAACGCTCCAATATTCTTGTAGATGTTCCCTTAAGCAGTAATGACGAAGAAATTAGTTCGTCAGCTTTGGGGACTCAACTTCGCACTGAATCCAAAACTCCAAATCAAAAACAAACTACAATCCGAAGGCAGACAATACAATCTGTGAGAACATGTGAGAACATGTAAGAACATGTGAGAACATGTGAGAACATGTGAGAACATGTGAGAACATGTGAGAACATGTGAGAACATGTGAGAACAGAGCTAAGAAGTTCTTATGGAACAAAAGAAATGAATCAGTTCTTGTGCCGGCGCTTCAACGGCGCCTCCACAGTACTTTGCCGCTGCTCCGCGGCCTGGCGGGCTGACCTTATCCAAGCTTCACAAGCGAATCGAGAATCCGAAATCCGAAAATACATTGACCAAATTGACAAAGAAATTTCTTTTGAAATAAAGGAATTGAATGAAATAAATCAATTGACCTGAGGGATCTGAAAGTCTGTGGTTTTCGACTGCTCAATGTGCAGCAATCCATGCAGCTTCCGGATCTCCTGGTGTCTGGGACGAGAAGGGGTCGGGCCGGTGATGCCGGTGGTCCAAGAATGGAAATGAGGCGTTCAGAGATCTAAAATCAGTAAGAACAAGTTTGGTAAACGACACATAGAATGACATAGAACATGGTGAAACACAGTGGAACACTCAAGTACCAGTCAAAGGGTCTGAAGGCTTCCAGCTGCATCCTCTGAGATTGTTGCCATTGTTGCCATTGTTGCCCTATTTGCCACATGGTTTGGCATGGGAAAGCCAGCTGGTAGGACAGTCCTCTCTCAGCTCGCCCAGCAAGACATCCTGAAGGAAAACGTGAAGTGTGTTTGGTTTATGTGTTTTTTCTCCAAAAAGCTTGACTTGGACATTTACTTAGATTCCCTGGCAAGCTTGACTTGTCAAACTGCAACAGACATGGAATCATAGGAAATCATAAATGGGTGCTTTTCATCTTTACGTGTAGATTTCAGGTCTTCAAAGGGCTTTGGAGTTTCTTTACGTTTCTTTTTACAATCGTCTACTTCGTCCACTTCGTCCACTTGGTCCACTTTTCACTGCCCTGAGGCTGGAGCAGCATCGTAGCGCAAGCGATCTGCCTCCTGAAAGATTCAGCATCTCCCCGGAGTCAAAAATGCAGTGAAGCGGTGCATCGGTGCATCGGTGCATCGTGAAAGAAGCTTTGGAAAATTCATGATTCATTCCATGATAATTGATAATTCATGAGAATTCCCTGTTTAGTCGCATACCTAGTCGTATCATATCTAATCGGGAAAGAAACTGTTCAAATCTTTTTGGACCTGTTTCTACTGCCCCGGCTTTCCTGCAATTCGTGTAGCTGCAGGAGGACAGCTTCACGCCTGGCAGGCGTTCTTTCTGGACAGCTATGACAGCTGAAGGTCAACCCTCCAAGGCACAAGCAGAAAGATTTGCTCAGAATTCGACAGACACCTGCCTTGTCTCGGCCTCAAGTCTGAGCCTGTAACAAGTTTCACAAGTACCGGCGTACTCAGGCGAACAATGTATCCTAAAGCATTCGCTACAAGCATTCGAATCGAATAGCTTACTCTCATGTGCCGCAAAAAAGAACTTTGCTATTGCATTCTGTTGGAGTGGTTCCCTTGCCATTGAAGAATGCATGTTCATCTTTGTTCATCTTGCCAGACGTGACTTGTTTTTTCATATCGTTCAACATACTGGGCAGATCTGGGCAGATCTGGGCAGCATTCACATTCACAGCCTTCTCTCTGCATCCCTTTCCTTCAGAAGTTGCTCCTGCTGCACCTTGCATGGTCGAACCGGCGCTGCAATGACGTACACAACTTATCAAACCTACCGTTACATATCGAGGCACATCATAACATCACATGTGTGACATGTGTGGCATGTGACATTTGTATACATTTGTGACATCACATCTGACACATCTTGACATAGCACCTGATTGAGATGCTGAAGCTCCTCCCGCTTGCGCGCCGCATCCTCTCGTGCTGTGCGCAGCTCCTGCTGTCACCAATTGCAGCACATAGACTTGACGAGATGTTTTACAAATGGCAGGGGCTGTGTAGGGCTTGTCGATGAAGTTGTAGCAGTCCGTTTCAGTAGATTTGCATCTGAAAGTCTGAAGACTTTGCCTAAAACACGTCAGTAAATGGAGGCAGCAAGGATCTGGCTTAGTTTTCATGCATCGTTCCGCTCGAAGGCTTAGCAAAGGCAAGACTGCTCATGGATCCCTTGAGTTTCTTCGACGTAACGGGCCTTGTTGGGATAAACATGGATAAACATTGAAAGTTAACTGACAGTCAAAGGTCTTTTTGGAAATTCAAGAAGCTGGATGTTGAGATTTACTCGCTTTTAAATCTGTGCATATATCCTGTCTCAAGTGTCAACATCACACATTGGAAGACTCCTTCGCCAAAACAATGTATATAATGAGATGTTCAAGCACAAGAACGTGGAAAGCGTTCAACATCGTTCAACCATACAAGCTCGGAAAAGGGTCCTTTTCAAAAGCCTGCCGGTGTGATTCCACCTGCATGCTCAACTGGCTGTTACTATTGCTGCATGTATCATGTGTCATATTCGATCTACATCATCTATGTCCATACAAAATCATACAAGAATGCAGTATGCAATGTATGAATTATGTATGGAAAATGTGTACGGAAATTTTATGGTCATGTACTGTTCCACAGTATGGGCCACATCCGGTGCCTCTTTGGTGCGCTCAAAATGGCCCTGTCTTTGCAGCGCAGCTTTGAGACGATTTACCTCCACCCGCGCTTCTCGCAGCAAACGCGCTGCCTTGCATGAAGCTCCACTTGAAGACTCACCAAGATTTGGAAAGGAAACTCTGGAAATCTCTGGAAACTGTTAAATTCAACTTGTTGAACTTGTTGCCTGGAACAATCGCTCGCCGAGACTTGCTAGTTGCTTTGACTTCTTTGCTAAACTTCTGCTGTTTGAGTCTCCTGATGTCTGCTATTGTCAGCTTGTCCATCTTGTCCAACTTTAATTGTTCCTCGGCTGGGCCTCAGCGCCAGCCTCTGCTTCTGCAGCTTCCCCAGCCTTGCCGCTTGACTAAGGACTGTCTGGGAAATTAAATCGAAAGCCAAATCGAACCACACAGGAAAGCGAGGAAAGTGCCAAGTTTCTCTCCAGCACCTGAAGTTTCTGTTTGCTTGCTTCAGCTGAAGCAAGCTCCCCACGAAGTCGTTCGATTTCGGCCTAGAGGAGGCAGGGACACCGATGATATCAAATGACATCGAATTTCTGCGCAAACATGTGCTCACACCTTTGACATGTATGCGTTCAACATCTCAACCAACGCGCGCCGCATCAAGCATGATCTTTACATTTTTCTCTTCAAGCACTTCGGCCATCAAGAGACGCTTTACGTAGGGCACTTGAAATTTGTGGGCATTATGCACTTGGATTATGTTCACTTGCACTCAAATAAATGCATGAGATTTCATGAGATTGGTCCTTTGACAATTCATTGGTTCGTGGTCAATCACTTTCGTCAGCTCCTGTGCCCAGTCAAAGGGGAACAATGATTTGTATTGATTTGTGATAAGGCCTGTACACCATGCAAAAAGATTAGGAAATTCTACTGCTATTCACAGCGTGCTTCCAAATCTATCTGCTGCGTCAGCCAATCCACAGAATGAATTTTAGCTGAATACGCAGAGAGGGCAAGCTTCAGCTGTTCAAAACTATCCAAAATCTGCCTAGTTTCTGCCTAGTTTTTGCCTAGCCGCTAAAGCCCGGCCTTTGGTCTGAGCCAAGGCGACATGCGAATCCAGGTGGATTCACGAGGCTGTTTTGTCCTCGTATAGTGACTTGGGCCCTCTACCAGCCACGTCACCAAAAGAGAGATACGTGAAGACCCCCTTTCCGCCGTCCATCTTCGCCTCTCAGGAAGATCCATCTCGACGATTCTGAACATGAAGTACACTGCCATAAATATGATATGATAAAATATTGATAAAACATGATATTTGAAATATGTAAATATACTCGCTTGTTGATCAAAAATTGTTCGCCCTCAAAGAACAATCGTTCTTTGCAGGTATTCTTAATTTCGCGAAACTTTGGCGAGCTCCAAGTTAATCTGTCGCGGGATGCATGTGACGCGACATTATCATAGATTGATTCATGAGAACCATGCAGGCATGCATGTGGCATCACAGAATCCCTTATAAAATCGCTCATGAGGTTGAATATAGGTTACAAATTACTTGCTTCTGGTTGTGCTTTCATTTGTAAGACTTCCTGCCTGGGCCATCCGGGAACTTTCGCAAGAATTAATCCGACAGGTTCAGAGGATACCTGTATTAACCTGTAATGTACATGATTCATTGAAATATCAAACTAAACATATTACTTACAGTATCTTACAGTGAATTATGTATCTACAATTATCTACATAGATCTTCATAGTATATCTTCTCTAATCTATCATGATTCAGGAATGTTCAGGATATCAATCTGTGCAGCAATTTCCAAGTCGCGAGGGATAGAACCTTTTCGAACGGTCATCGCAACTTTATACATCTGAAGAAACGTGAAGGTGCTTTTGCAGTCTCGGGTTAGTAAATGAAGCCCTGCCTCTGGAGGTGCGTGCACAATGGCAAACTAGTGCACCCATCAAAAAACTGATGACAGTACGGCAATCCTGCCATGCCTGGGAGCTTTTTCTGAAACTGCACGAAAGTCACTGAAGAACATGAACAGATCGAAACAAATCAAAGCAAATCTGCAAAATGTGCACAGATGTGACAGATGTGGAAAAGGAAATCTTGGGGACTGGGCTTCCTGAGAACTCTGAGACTTTGACCTCGCATAGGCCATAGGCACCAGGTCCGCTGTGGCAAAAGCAGCGCCTGCAAGTTGCTTGTTGCAGCTCAGCGGTTTTCCACAAGTCAGCCATCTCATCTTGAAACAGCACCCTCATCAGCATGATCAGTCATACCACTGGCACCTTGGAAAGACCTGAGCCTCACTTAAGAGAGTCAGCAAAGTGGCCCCAAAGACCATCGCCTTGGCTCTGCTCTTTAAGAAACAAAAGATCCAGTTTCCTCTGTCACCTTCCCTGATTTTCCTGCCTACCCTGCCTACCCTGCCTACCCTGCCTACCCTGCCTACCCTGCCTACCCTGCCCGCCTTCCCTGTGTCTGACTTGCTGCGGCTTTTGTTTTGTGCCAAATCTTCGAAACGAAAAGCATGGTTTGAATCCCGGTCAATCCTGCTGTAAGTATCTGGCAAAAAGGCCCTGGACCATTGCAAGGGTCCTCATGCTTTGCAGCCAAAACAGTTCAATTCCGGTCACTATATCAACAATTTTGTTCACGGCCCTTTCTGCACACCATGTACCAATGAAAGCGCAAGGTACTGTAGCAAACAAAGGGAGCCCAACAGGTAGTGTCCTGTCGTCCATGATGATTCCGCATGTCATAGGTACAGTACTAGGCCTGACCTGCATGCGACGTCTTGCAGGCAACAAGGCAACCAATGCTGGAGTGCTGGAGGCTGTGGCCCCTGTCTGCCCTGAATGCATATGGATCCAATGCATCATTGCAAAGCTCTCCCAGATCTAAGGCAATGGCTGATAGTAGAATGGCGTGATTGGACCGATGCAGAGCAACTTTCTTGATGCACCAATGGTCCCGCTTGAGCCAGCACAGCAGTTGCACACCTATGTATCTAAGTGTCAGGTGTGGTTGATGTCTGAGTATAGCAATCTTGGCCTATCTAGTCTAAGCTTCTGCTGCATCGAGTGCTAATGCCCAGTCTCAGCGCTGAGAGTAAGGGCAAAGTTTATCAAAATTTCATCCACGTGTCATCCTTTTAGACTCCACTAGCAGCTCGGCATTCTGACACTGCTGCGAATGTAAACATGGATGTGGCCTCGAGAGCTCGTCGCCGCACAGACTCAAGCAATTCATCAGCTGCACGCCTCTCCGAAAAAGGCAACAACTGAAGGACTTTGAGGGACTCAAACAAGGCTTGTGGAAGCTGTTGCCGTTTGCGCAAACCCTTGCGTATGTAGTCCTTGCACGGCCACAAGGTGTAGCTTGCGGATGTGTTTCTGACATTGGCCTGCGTGAGCTTGCAGCTTGTTTTGAATTTGCCATGTTTTTTTCTTGCGCCACGCAGGTGGAAGGCATCTTTGGACCCAAGTGACCAGGCTGTCCCTTGGCTACTAAACCTGGAGCTTACGCGAGCTTGCGCGAGCTTGCAGGAACAGACTGTTTGCGCTCTGCTTACGAAAGTCTTCACGAGTGCAGCGTTCTATTTGTGTAAGAATAACTTTGCCCAAAGATTAAAAGGGGTCTACTGGTTGTTTTGAACTCAGCTCTCATAGAGAAGCAGACTCATAGTAAATGGTTCACCACGGAACTCGTTTTTGGGAAGTTGCCAGCCCTTGCGCAGAACACTTAGTGCACGGAACACATGGTATCCATACGCATCAGGAAGCTCCATGGAATGATCGAAATGCAGCAGCTTTGCGCACCTGACTTTCGAAGGTTCCTCCTTGGTAAGAAAAAATTGATCCGTGCAGCAAACCAGATTGAGGAAACACATAGAGAACTTAGAGAACTGTGATATGAATTTGAGATCCTTCTCAAGTCCATCCCAGGCGTTGCAGTCCTGTCATACGCTTTGTCTAAAGTGTGGTTGCAAATCTCGTCTGGCTCAGCATACTGAGGTCATTGCTGGCTTGTTCTTTGGTATTCTACCCCCACGAGAGCACCTTCGGCAAACCAGCTCAGGCTGCTGATGCGAAAGAGCAAGAATCATCCAAAATGCCAAAATGATTTTGAAATCATATTACATAATTACCCAACTCAACTCAAGAAAAGTATAGAAAAAACATATGTGGGATTATGTAAGTCTGATATAATCTGATTGAATCTGTGGCAGGCTCAGTGATGTTGGAGAAAGTTCTTCCCCAGTCGCTTTGTGAACCGCGGCTGCCTCATAGGGGTCGAAAATGCCCATTGCCCATCGCTGCCAGCAGTTTCCTGGAGCTGTCAAACGGACTGTGCAACAGTGCGGTAAACATTACATGATGTTACACTTCTGTCTACCATCAAATACCATTACAATCATTACACGATGCAAGATCCTGCAAGGTCACAGTCATACTACCTTTGCCACCTTGAAAATCGCATTTCAGGCGATGACAGAAGCATCAGCTGTCACAGGTTCAGCAATGCCTCAGAATCGCTCTGAAATCGGAGTGAACTCTGGTACAAGCTGCTGAATTTTCTTTCTCACCTCCGTCATCAAAAAAAAATGGGTTCGGTTCTGAGATGCAAACTGCTATCAGGGACCTCTGTGCCGTAGACATGCACTGAGCATTCCCCCAACTACATGTGCATGAGTGATGTCATCCTTTTGATTCCATTTATATTTATTCAATACATCTTCTGTGGCAATCATTCTCTGAGGAAGAGTCAGTCACCCTGACGCTTGAAAGCAGCTGCTCCTTGAAATGAAAAGTTCTGAAGACTTGACAAAATCTGATGTCTGCATCAGTTCATTTCCACGCGATCCTGAACTTCTTTTGCTTGTTGAATAATATGATCCAGTTTGGACAGATCCTGGGCATCACGATAACAGACGTCTCAAAGAACTCAAAGGACTACATAGGCTAAGTCCGTTGGGTCCACTAAATCTGTATGACACGAAAGAAGGAAATGGCTGAAATCATCTAAGAGGGACACATTTCGAGTGTGGGTCGGCCTCACAAGACTGCAGTTCACCGAAGATGGGGAGAGGCAAACTGGCCGTCAGACTTGACTTAAGGGATACCATGCGGTACCAATCTTGTGGGATTGACATCTGGGGAACTTGCAACAGCAAAGATAATCAAATAATCAAAGAGACTATACAATAACAATATAATAGGCTAATGATTTCGATTTATTTGCATATTGGAAATTAATACGTTTACTGATATTAAACGGAATTTAATTTGGGAGGCGTTGATCCTTCAACAAATGATGTATATTTTAAAAAATGCAATATAATTTCTAAGGAATATAACTTTCCATAACTTGAGTTGTTGACATCGTTAAAAAACATCCAAGACGATTCTAGAACAAATCGGGCAAAAATCGATTACAGGTAGAACCCGCACGAGGCGGGCGGCGGAAGTTTCCAGCAGCAAGGCGTGTTGCATTATAGGAGTGAAAGACAAGTTTTGCTGATAGGAACTAAAAGAAAGCCTCACATCTTCTCAACTCTGTTATGTGGGTTCGGCCTCTTCTTGTTTCAGTCTTGTCAACTGTGGTAACGACTTCTCGTCTCTTCGCAGCTCTTCTCAAACCATCTCAGCTCTTCTCAATTCTTCTCACAACCCTTTTCAACCGCTCAAGTTTTTTCATCTCTTCCCACCTCAGCTCAGTTCTTTTCACCTCACCTCTTCCCGGCTCTTCTCAGCTCTTCTCAGCTCTTTTCAACGACTCTCACCTCTGCCCACCTCTTCTCAACTCTTTTCGCCTCTTTATATACTATACACAGAGAAGCTTTTACACACAGAAGCTTCTACACACAGAAGTTTTTGCACAGAGAAGCTTTTACACACAGAAGCTTTTACACAGCAAGTTTTTACACAGAGAAGCTTGTACGCAGCAAGTTTTTACACAGAGAAGCTTTTACACACAGAAGCTTTCACAAACAGAATCTATTGCACAGAGCAATTTCTACTCAGGGAAGCTTTCACACAGAGAACCTGTTACACAGAGAAGCTTTTGCACAGAGCGAGCTTTTACACAGAGAGGTTTTTACACAGAGAAACCTTTACACAGAGAAAGCTTTTACACAGACTAATTAGTTTTAGGGTTTGTAGATCTAGGGATTTGTAAACCTGAAACCAAACCTTTGGACGTCACTTACTTTCTGACTTTTGTCCATAGAAACATTTTTGAAACAAGCATTGTATTTGCCTCGGAATTGTTTGAACCTGAAATCGAGTTTCCGCTATCGATTTTCACTCTCAAGGAGTGCGAGTCAAACAGTCTAAGAGACAATCTTAGCACAGCTGTAGCAAACTTGCTTAGCAAACAGAGCTTTTGTTGTTGCTTGTGTGGTCGCGCAAAAGGGACTTGAAGCCGTCGTGCCAGAGGTTGTTGGTTCTTGCGCCCTTGGGAGTTGCATTTGGGTTTTGGGCTCTTGCATGGTAGCGGAGCTCCTGCGTGGAGCGTCCGAACTGTTGCCGGTGCACGGGACAGTCAGGTGCTGAAGACGTCCAGGATGAATACCCCTCCGAAAGGTTCTCCAGGTGAACAACACCGTGCACAGCTTAGTCCAGGTATGTAGGAAGCTGGTTTGGCAGGGATTCCGTTGTATCCGGGCACAAGTTCTGGCGTGGGAAGCCTTGGACAAGACAATCACCCAATGGGGAAGGACGGCCCCGGATGTTCGGGAGCATGTGTGGCGAGGCGGTACAGGGAGGGATGCCACCAGATCCTTGGATGGAATATCGTCTAAACCAACAACAGCAGCAAGGGCAGTTTTGGGGCAGTGGGACACTGGATTAATAGAGCTCAGTCGGTTCCTGTTCCTGCTCCATCCGATGGAGGTGAGAGTTCAGTGTTGCGCCAAGGACTTAATTTTGGTTTGACTCAGGCGCCTCCTTTGGAGCCAAATGGTGCGGGATGGCACACTATAGTGGAGTCAACCACCCAATGGGGATGAACGGCCTCGGGTCGGGTTGCATATCAAATGGAGTCAACCGGTCGGGTTGCATATCAGGAGTCAATCACCGTGAAGCTCTTGGGAATTTCAGGGAGGTCGTTGGAGTCAGGAGCAGAGGCAGCCGGCTATTATAGGCCTTCTGCTGGTCCTCGGAGGCGTGCAGCATCCACACTGCCGAGGGGCTGGATTGCAGCGGCTCGTGCTCTTTGCAAAAGATAATCGCTCCCAGCTCGCGGGAAGGCTCGCTCGCCTTCAAAGAGAAGCCCGGAGCAATAAAGCACGGCGGGCTGCTCTTGAAGCGTATCGGGCACGCGTTGTAACCACTTATTTGACGATTTTTGGCCACTACAAGAATGACAAAAAACAATGTCGTCAGATGGTTGCAAGATGACAATAGAGCAAGCGGGCGGCATTCTGGGCAGCAACAAACAACAATCCTTGGGGCATCGCCGGTGTGCGAAGCCCTACAATGTTAGAAACTACTTCTGTTCTGGTATGTTTGTGGAACGCCTCTTAGAGATTCAAGTTTACCTGCCGACAACAAGATACGACAGCCCTAAAAGCTGACGATGTACTTTGAGATTCCACGCTTTGGACTCACCTGGAGATCCAAGGAAGAAAACAATGCAACAATCTCACTCTACCGAAACGAACAGTTGATCTAAGAGAGTTCAAACCAAAATCAGATGAAAACAAAATCTAAGGTAATCACACTGCGTCCAGAGAGCTGTGGCAAGGTTGTCCAACCTGATGAATCAAACTCACAAAATAAATGGTTCCAGAATCTTGGAACTTTTGGTCGTTAAATAGCAGGACTAGAAGGTACCACTGAGAAGCAAACACTAGCTTTGAAACATTTTGAAACAATACCAGGCAAAAACCGTTGTATGGTCTTGGGCTCACCGCAAGCTGTCTGTCCGCAAATGTCATCAGCATATCCTGAACAAAGACTGCTGAGGACTGTCTGTGCATTGCACAGTCTGTGCATCAAGAAAAGCCATTTCACGTCAGTTCTCCCTGAGAGTCTTCGCGTATATCCTACCAAGAAGCCACTGCTTTGACGTGTGAAACTGTATGAGCTCTGTAGAAACGAGTCAGACACTGACACCACCCAAGTGCCTCTCTCTGCATTGTACACAGTTGGTTCACTGCCACTTGCCTCTGAGAATGCACACAGCTGTACTGTAAATTCAACATGAAAGCAAACGCATACAAAAACAACACCAGCAAAACATAGCGAAAGATGGCTTCGAAGTGTTTCGATCATGGTTGTTTGGCAATTTGAGATGTGTCAATCGATTTGACCTTTGAGGCAACGTGAGGCAATGTGAGGCTTGAATTGTGGCCTCTCCATCGTATGCTACCGGCCTGGATAAACATTTGCAACTTCGACGGATTTAGACTTAGATAGACTTAGATAGACACTTAAACTTTTCAGACATGCGCTGTCTCCAGGTCAAGCGATCCAGCCCAAGCCGATCCCAAGACAACCGTTTTGCTATGCCATGGATTTCATTGCTTGAATGCTCAACCGGTGATGTATTACGAATCCGTGATCCTAAAGCACACATCCCAAGACCAACCATGAAATCTTGGCACAGCGATGGCATACCGTGCACCTCTGGCCGAGAGTCCGTGGCGTCCTGGGCACAGAACCTTTGCATCAGAACCCATCTGGGCCCAGAGAAAAGCCGTGATGCCCGTGATGCCCGTGATGCCCGTGATGCCCGTGATGCCATTATGTTTCAGTCTGTGCTCTGTTCAAGCCTTGCGCCCGGCGCGTCAGAAGACTTGCTCTTTTGCATCAAGAAAAGAAATCAATATTTCAAAATCGAACTGTCAAAGGAAACAAGCAATGCATAGCAATACATAGCAATGCTTTTGAAACCACTGGTGCACCCTTAATTGTGGACAGCTACGAAAAGGTTTTGCATGCTACTGAGCTGCTCCTTATACTCCAAGGCTCATGCCGAGGATGTGAGCATGTCCTCTCGCCTGTCCAGAGAGCTCCAAAACTCAAAGAACGAACCTTGAATTGAACTGTGTCGTCTGCAAAAACCAACTCAAAATGCAAATTCATGTCTCTTGCTGTGTTCTTTCATGTTCTATTCAGTAGTTTTGAAGAATTGTGAAGAAACAGCAAAGAACTCGCTCGAAAGCAACCTGGACATCTGACATGTGAGTCTTCTTGCCCTTGGCATGAACCGACGGCAAGAAACTAAAGAAAACTGAAATCGTTTTTTCACAAACAAAAAACTACAAATGATTGGAAATCTTAAAGGAATTCACTGAAGTAGGAACTCTTCAAGGAAACCTAAGAAGGCGGCAGTGGAAGATCTGCTGCGGCAACAAAGATGCTGCCCTGCCATGCAAAAACTCTGTGCAAGAATCCAACCTGCAACCTGACTCGCTACACCAGGCCTTCAAATAATTCAAATGGGCTAACGCATCGAAGACATCAGAGGACCCACAAAACATCTGCTTTCATAGGTGCGACCTTGATGAGAATGGATGACCGTATTCTGGATGTCCCACTTCGCGGGAATCAAAGGGACTAACCAGTTCTTTCAGTGGCATCAGCATGTCAATGTTGAGGATCATGTCATCATTATTTGGCTATGATCTTGGCTGTATATCTTAGATCTTGTTCTGAGCGAAATGACTCCTGCCAGTACAATATCGTTCACAACTGAAAAGCCTTTCAGAGGCCACGGACTCATGAAAACGTAGAAAAGTCCACTGTGCAAAGCTGTGCAAAGCTGTGCAAAGTCAGTGCTTTTAGTGCTGTTCTTTCCATGTGTTGCTGTGATCTCTGTGCCATGGATCTGGCCTCGCTGCTTCGCAGCTAGTCCAGGTTTCAGGAGTTTCCAAATGAACAAATCCAGGTGCAGAAGTTGCAAGCAGAAACATTGCCTACTTAGCCTACTTTTGACATAATTTAACAAAGAAAAGGCTTTATCCGAAGAAGACTCCTCTGCAACTGTACCAGCCTCAACTCCTTGGCTTCAATGGAAAGTTTAAACTTCACGAATGAAGCCAGAAGCTGCTCCAGAAGCTTGGATTAAAACTGGTATCAGATTCTATCAACACATAGTTACTACATAGTTTATAGATGTTCATAGATGTTTATAGTTGATTTTTGTATATTTTTGTGTTGTTTCACCCTGTTTCACCCTGTTTCACCGTTTCACCCTCTAGAAAAGTTGCTCTCGGATCTGCAATACTTTGCTGCACCAAGGCATACTTGAAACACACAAAGTAAAAGCCATCAACGCATCCGCAACAGGTCGAATGCAGGTTTAGAGCGACCAGGTACGCCAGCCTCCAGCAACTTAGAGCAGAAAGAGGCTTCACTGACATTGATTTATGAGACTTGTATAGATTTGTGACTTTACACTCAAACATATCATATGGCCAAGTGTGGAATGTGGGCAAGAAAATCTTCCCCACAAGGAAAAACATCAAGCTGAATCACACAACCACGCGAATTCACACATCGTGGTGCCTGGAAGTTGGGTACAAAGTTTGGTGCGACAGTCTTGAGAAATGGCTTCGCAGGTTCTGGAAGCACTCTTGGTACATGACTGTTGCTCTTCAGACCCATCAAGCTGACGTAAACCCCAGGGCTTCCATAGTCTCCAAGATCCATAAAGGCCGTGCGATATCTCTCCTGTTGGGCTCTCCCTCTCGCTCTCCCTCATTTTGCATGTTCGAAGGTAAAACTCCGAAAAAAACACGTTAACATACGTTGACCATCTTTGACATACATGTAAAATCATGAAAGTACTTCAACTTGACTTTAACATACTTCAACAATCACAGTAAGGATGAAAATTGGATTGTGGTCAATTGGGAAACGCAAAGACTAGCTTCAGTGCCAATCACATCAAGGTGACAGCATGGGCCTATGGAGCCTTGCTCTCCTCGAAATGGCCGTCATGACGCCGTCCTGCCCATTCGCTGTTCTGTTTGTCGAGGCGCACAGCCTCTCCAGCGTGCACTTTGGAAACTCCAAGGATCTCCTCCAGCCTTGCCACGTAATCAGGATCTCGCTGCTCTCGCTGCTCTTGCTGCTCTCGACCTTGCTCTCCATGAGACACAGGCAAACCAAAACGCGTTCTCGGCTGGGGCAAAGACAAGTCCCAACTGGGGCGATCTGTGCTATCCTGCCCAAAGTGAGGGACAAAGGATTCTCGCGTCGCCTGAGGCTGTAAGTCATCCGACCAGCTGTTGTTCTGTCCTTTTTCAGAATCTTTCTGAGAGTCTTTCTGATCTTTCTGTCTTCGCTTTTGCTTTGGTTTCTCTTTGTCATCCTCAAGGCCAAAGGACATTTCATGTTCGTTGCCAAAGCTTGGCCAGTTTTCCCTGATCTCATGTGTCTCTGCAGCCAAACCAGGATCTTGACCAAATGTGGTCCACTCTGCCCCGAAGCTTGGCTCCGTCATCTCCGTCATCTCCTTGTTTTCCTCTTTTTGTTTCTTCTCATGCTTCTCCTTCTCTGCCTTTTTGTCTTTCTTTCGCTTCCCCTTCGCCTTCTCGGCCTTGTCAGTTTTAGCGTGTCCAAACCCAAAATCACTGTCTGCGAAGGCCATGTCGGAAAACGCTGTCTCCGTTGTGGCCTCAAAGTTTCCGGCACTTGGGAAGTCGGGCGTTGGTGGCACAGAGTCGATGCCATTCTTTTCTTGGCCCAAACCAGAATCGGCCTCAAGAAGATTGCACAGAAAAAAACAAGATGAAGCCCACGAACCCGAATGCTCACACGTATGTTGAAGATGATGGTGATAAAGTATCGATCATGATAGGACATGAAAATGTCAATGCTCACACCTATCGTAGAACAGTGGAACAACACCATTGCTCCGAATCTGTTTTCTCTCCGCGACAGCAGCACTGGCGTCGCAACGCAGTGGCGCGCGGC
>Ga0126342_10012707_pt1 | contig 14984 bp, 18 predicted proteins | sample Cyp1metagenome_FD_92528 | JGI IMG/M metagenome (GOLD analysis project Ga0126342, IMG submission 92528) | Coral microbial communities from Lord Howe Island, Old Settlement Bay, Australia - Cyphastrea 1 metagenome | ecosystem: Host-associated > Invertebrates > Cnidaria > Coral ...
AGATCTTCAATAAGGGTTTAATTCTCCCACCCCCGTTAAACTCTTACATTCATTGAAGATCTTCAATAAGGGTTTAATTCTCCCACCCCCGTTAAACTCTTCCATTCATTGAAGATCTTCAATCATCATCATCATCATCATCATGAAATTTGCCGGGAACGTCCCTGTAAACTTCCGGGCAACACAAGGGGCCTGGCCGTAATAATACTTAAGAGTGTTTTGCTGCTTTTCTTTCCCATGTTCTTGATGCTTAAAGCTTGAATCCCATGGTGAAGTCCCATGGTGTCCCATCGTGTCCCGTGACGTCGATCCAAGGCACTGGCACGATGTATCCCAGGCACGCGAACATGGCCACACGGCCGTGCCTTGGAACCATCCAGTTACTATTGGCGGTTGCACCTTTCGATGTGACTTTTTTTGAAAAAAAACAATGTCACCTCATCTAGTCCCAAGAGATAATCTTGGGGCCTATAATCCATGTGCTTCAAGAATGATGATTTATGCAAGTCAAACTGGCGATTCAGCAATAGGTGTTTTTAGAAGGAATTGTGACCGCTTGATTTAGCGAAAGATTTACGTAGTTACAATCAAGCTGGGTATCTGGAGAAGTATTCCTAAAATTTCCTAGTCAAAGAGGTTCTGCTCAAGCGGCTAACAGTTCATTCATTGACTGCAGCCGAGCAATTTTGAAGCGACTCAAAACCAGACATTCTAGCCACAGTTTGGACCGACCTCGATCTCTTAAATACCCAAGGGTGTCAGCACATTAGGCAACCTCATTGGATAGCAAAAACCAGGCATCTTTCACCGGTTTCACCATCATGTTTGCCTTGCGGACAACACAACTTGTATCATGACCAACTCGCCAAAGGGGTCATCAAAAAACCTTTGTTATGGTCCTGGTACTTGAGTTCCATAAACAAATAAAAAGTACTTGAGTTCCCACATACCCTCTGGTAAACTAACGTAACTATGGAAAATCACCATTTTTAATGGGAAAACTCACTATAAATGGCCATTTTCAATAGCTATGTTAGTTTACCAGAGGGTACTGTCGTGGTCATCCCACGATCCTCGTCCAAAATGTCCAAAGTACTTGAGTTCCACATAGCGACGGCGACGGAAGGATGCGGCATCATCCGTTTTGGTGAAGCCTAAGGGGTCCCAGAAACCCACGGGAGGCTGCACTCCAAGCTCTGATTCCTAGGCGATGTTCGGTGCGACTGGTGCGACTGGAAACTGGAATCTGATGGTCAGACTGGTTCATGAATAGAATATCCCTATGAAATGGGTCATATATATAATTGTATAGTAAATTGTGTATATATATATATATTATCAAAAAAATAAATAAAGGTACAGTAGCTTATTGGAAATGTATCAACCTTTTGACACATATTTTGGTGTCAGAAATGATGTGCATCATTTTGGAGAACCAGTGCTGGGGGTGTCGATCATTCCCATAGCTGCTGAGGGTCCAAAGTCTCGATGGTCACTAAATGTCATGACCCAAACAAGTAGGCGTATCAAGCACTTACTGCATTGTAGAAATCAAAAACGTGGGCTCCCACCACTTTCATAACCCTACTTTTCAGGGAGCAGTATCCTTGAGCCGTCACTCTCTTTCAAGGCAGGAGGTGTTTATGCAGTTCGGTCATCACGATCTGGCGTGTTGCGGTTTTACCCCAGCAGAAGGATGCTAGGGTTGTCAATTCTACTTGTCACTGCAGTTGGGAGATTTTCAAGATGACATGTTTGATCAATAAATATGGCAGTGTGTCAAAACCAATAGTACCCCTTTTTTGTTCACATCAAAATAGCTGGTAAATGGATGTTCATCCCCCTAAAAATGGTATTAATAGGTATTGATCCATACCCAAATAACCTTCCTCCGGCTCACTTTTCCGAGCATCAAAGGCCCTCAAAGGCGACTCCGTATAGTTGGCCCAGTCACCCCAGGCGGAACCTGTCAGCCCGTCTTGGAAGAACATACCTCAGCTGTTCATCAAATGAGAGGTGTAAACAGTGTAAACTCGCTGAACAAAGGGACAACCTGCCATCTGCTTTTTTAGATAAAACTGTTGTATCCTGTTGGGTGGAATCCTTCACAACTGTGAGATATTTTTCGGTGGCGGCCAGATGATCATCCTAGTCACAAAGATTTGCAGATCTTGCAGATGGAGATTTCACCGACCTTTTAATGGTGGAAATGGCACAATGGCACTACTGTATCTTGTCTTCTCCAAATCTGAGTGTGCACTACAAACCCAAATTACCAGAAATCCTATACTCATACAGTCTGTTTGTGCATGTTTGGAATGCTCATTCAGGCTTAGATTGTGGAAAGACCCCAGAAAAAGGCTTCAAATTTCCTGGCCACCAGAAATGATCCTTGGGGGATAGAAACAATCAGGATTTGGAGCATCCCAAAGTTGAAGGAACACCAAATCTGTCCAAATGATTGCGCACATAAGTCCTTTCCATCACATCTGTAAAATTAGTGTAATTATATGTATAATAGTATTATAATAGTATTGTAATAGTATTATAATCGTATTATAATAGTATTATAATAGTATATAATAGTATTATAATAGTATATAATGTCTGTATGTCACCTTCTTGTGAGGGGATCAATCTTTCATCGGCCAATGGGCCCTGGCATCCGGTCTCCCCTTTCAAACTGAGACACCGATGATGGCCATCATGGCCAGGCGTCCGTTAGCGATCTCAGCGTTCCTGGGACGGGAACATGTTACAGGAATTGTCGCATTGCCGTGTTTACCCATAAAAAAATGGAGCTTCTTTTAATGGGAAAACGATCTATAAATGGGGAACATTGCCATGTTTGATTGCCAGAGAGTACACAAAACCATAAACCATCATTTTAATTTCATCAGGCCTGGGTTGCACATACATATAAGGCATCCCCAACTAGCAGGTTATTTTTAACATACGTTCCGGTTTGTTATTGGGTTTACCACAACGTAACAATCTTTGCTGCAGGGAGTCAATTGTTTCACCTGGACAGACTAGAATTGAATGAGATATCGAACAAGACTGGAGTCTCACAATTTCAGACCGTGCCAGGGACCTGTGAAACAGAGATGGACAGACTAGGTTCTTTTTATATTCAAGGATTCCAATGTGGTAATGACCAAATAGCCTCAATCTTGCGGTTGGGGATGCGTACCAAATGGGATCCTCGAATCACGTGCCGAGTGGCAACTTCTTCTTCTTGACTTCAGGATCCGCAATGGCCTTGCCACCCAAATATCCTGGAAGGCCCAAGAAGCCGTACCTCAAGCTGGGTCAGGTGAGGTTCCAGTGGCCGGCCCCAAGCTGATGTGTTTATATGTGTTTGGTCAGTTTGGTCTGTCAAGTTGATAGGGTCTTCCAACCTTCATCCATTGAATCTATGGTCTTCACTGGCTTCACCGCAAGGCCAAGATGCTCATAGTTGGTGGTTTCCTCACCAAAGAGACGAGTGCACAGCTTGCCTGGAGGATTGGTGGGCACCTGTGCGATGCGAGAAGGGTGGACACCAAGCGCCTGGGAATCCAATGTCCGAAGTACCAGGCACCATTCACCATACCCAGAAAGTTTGTTTGATGGGGTTTCACATCCCTCAACTTTCCTCAACCAGTTTGGAAAAGCACATTAATGTGAAATTTTCTAAGAACCGTCCAAGACTCCAAGACTAGTTTGAACCCTGGCAGCCATCTCCCTGTAGTGGTGACATCCCCCATGAAAAGGCCTGGTGCATGAGCCACAGGTCGCAGATGCCGCAGAAGACGGTGTACCTTGGCCGGAAGATTCTCCACATCAACTGACTCAAAATAATTTATAGAATCAAATCTGGGAGTTTCCTGTGAATTTTCCCTTCAACAAATTCTGCAACAAGAATGTGGATTTTCAGTCTACCACTTTGGATCTCACAGGCACCCTCACAGCAGCAGTGTCCCCAAGCCTCTGCCATTGCATCCAAAAGAAGATAGGATACTGGTTGGTTAAGAACGGAAACCCCAGTTCATTGATCCAGACAACCGCAAAGATATATGAGCATACACATATCTACATGTATACATATACATATACATATATACATATATACATATATATATATATGTAGATGTATGATATGTTTCCAAATACATATATATATATGTACATATACATATATACTCACATACATATATATATATATATATCTACGCATCCCTCAGCTCACTCATTTTGCAGTCTGCATTCTCTTGGTAAGTTTCCGGGGATGATCGCCATTCGGAGTGCCAAACGTTGGACAGTTGCAGCTCGTAAGCCTGGACAGAGTCCTGGCTCGTAAGCCTGGACAGAGTCCTGGCACTGCAGCTTCAAACAAGAAATGGCACCTCCCCTCTCCAACTTTACAAAGAGCCGTCACCTAAGGTACGTGCGGTACATGGTTGGCTTAGCCAGGTGACTGCAGACAAAACGGATAAAAAGAGGCTGCACTACGAATCTTAACCCTGCAGTGCTCCGGTAGTTTTGCCAGGAGGCTTTCTGCCGCCAATTCTTGGAGGTAACTTTCAAGGCTGCTTTGGGATACCAGTCGCATACGCCACATGATATCCTGGATGGGCTCACCACGCTTGTAGGCGAGGATTGCCACCTCGTACTCCAGCAGGTGTCGGCCGCTGGCTCTTTGGGATGGCAAGCGCGCCCAAAATCTTCTCCCAGGCAGAAAAGTTTCTACTGCCCGAGACCGCGCCTTAGCATGCGAGAATGGAACAAGACCATCAGCTCTCTTTGGCTTGTATTTGATCCTCACGATGACCTGCCCAAGTTCTGTGGACACGGTCTACACGCTCCTCCCCCACGGCTTCCAGCTCCAACTGTGAGCAGCCATGGAGACCACTCTTGGCAGAGCGCAACTACCAGTCGATGGGACGCACTCAATTTCCACATCTGTGAACTCCCTTAGTGCGCCCACAGAAGGCCACGGTGGCAAGATCGATTTCCTGCGAAGGCAATTTATTGACTTCAACTTCAACTTCATGGGAGTCCAGGAATCGAAATCCCCAGAGTTCTGCTCTTGCGTGGACCATGTCCTTAGACTCAGCTCTGGCTGCCACAAAAATCAGCAGGGGGTGGAGTCATGGGTCAACTTGTCGCAGCCGTATGCCTATGTCAACAACCAGCCGGTGTTTCTTGACAAGGGCGACATTCAGGTGGCACACAAGGATCCACGTGCTCTTTTGGCCCGCATTGAGACCATTTATTGGCAATGCTGGTTGTTGGTGGCATATGCACCACATACGGGGCTGCCCCTGGGCCAACGTGAGCAATGGTGGACTTCTCTTGCAGAGCTTGCACATCGCCGTGGACGTGATGAACAGATGATCGTTTTACTCGATGCTAATGCAGCTCCAGGTCCTCGTGATGACATCGCCGTCTTCACCACTGGTCTGCCTGAGTCAGCCAACACACCTCTTTTTAGGGGGTTTGTTGAAGAACATGGGCTCTTCCTTCCGTGCACAACACCAGCTCATCATGGCGACATCACTGCATGGACAGATCCCACAGGGACACATCACCACTGCATAGAGTATGTGTTGTTGTCTCATCACTTCGACAAGTCATGCACGCTTTCCAGGGTGGTCTCGGAATTTGACCTGGGCACACTACATTGGGACCATGAGCCGACAGCGGTACACTTGGCTTCGGAGACCTGGATTCCCCATCGACAGAAGCAGCACAAGGATAGCTTGGGGTTTGATCCCAGCCTGATCAACAAGGCTGTGGCGCACCAAGTCCTCCGAAGCTACACTCCCAAATCATGGACAACGGACATTGAAGAGCACGTCCCCGACTTCAATCAGCACATTCTGTCAGGGCTTCGTCAGGCATGCCCTTTGCCTAGAACAAAGCCCAAAAAGCCCTACATCACTGACGCGAAGTGGTTGCTGCGAGAGCGCAAGCCAAGAAGAAGCTCAAAGACTTGATGAGGAGGCAGCGAGATGAACGATTGGGCTCCTTCTTCCGGGCTTGGAAGCGGGGTCAATCCCACATGGCACAGCATGACCAGTACAAGCAGTACCAAGACTATCTGTGGTGTGTGTCAATCTTCGACTGGTTGCCGCCTATAGAAGAGCTGCACTGGAGTTGCGCAACAACCTTCGCAAGGCCAAACAGATGCTCATCAAGGAGAAGTTCGAAGCCATGCCAGCTGATGCACCAGCCAGTCACATTCTCCAAGCGCTTCGTCCTCTATTGGGTCCTTCCAACCTCAAAAAGCTGAAGGTCCACACGTTACCGCACATTCTCAATGCGGACGGTGAAGTATGTATAGCTTACCCAATGAAGTTGTTGAGGTCTGGCTGGAGTTTTTCAGACAGATGGAAGGGGGAGCCCGAATGGACAGAGATCGTCAACGTGAGCTTTGGCAAGAAAATTTGGCTTCCCTCCACCAAAACGATTTCAAGATCAATGCAACCGACTTGCCGTGCTTGCTGGACCTCGAAGCAGCCTATCGCCGCATCAATCCCAACAAAGCGATCGGGCCAGACAAGATACGTCCAGCCTTTTGCAAAGCGATGCCACCGCTGCTGGCAAGACGCACCTATGGTCAACTTATGAAGCTGATGGTGCATGGACAAGAGGCATTGGAACATAAAGGTGGGGTATTGTGCCACATCTGGAAGTCGAAGGGACCCAAAGACGAGTGCTCTGCGTACCGCAATATTTTGGTGTCCAGTTTCATTGGCAAGAGCTTGCGCCGAAGCCTACGACAGCGACAGAACACTCTGTTTGAGAAGCTCATGCAGAAGGAGCAGCTAGGAGGTAGGCCGAAGGTGCCTGTTACGCTGGGCGTTCATCTGGGTCGAGCTTTCATGAGGGCCCACAAACAGCAAGGCCACAACATCACCATGCTCTACCTGGACCTGACAGAAGCGTTTTACAGGATCCTTCGACCGCTTGTTGTCGGAGGTCCTGTTTCAGACAAGCTCATCATGCATGTGGGGAAACGCTTGGGGCTCGCCACTGACTTGCTGGGGGACCTGCACAGCCTCCTGGATGAGCCCACGGCTTTGGAAGCGGCAGGGTTGCCAAGGCATATGCGAAATACCATCCGAGCCCTACATGTGAATACTTTCTTCGCCGTCAGAGGACAGGGAGACGTATGCAGGACCCAATTAGCTTCGCTGATGTTATTTTCTCCTATTTGTGGAGTAGGATCCTGCACAAGCTACAGCATACCCTTGAGGACTCCATCCCGGAGGACACGGGGCTACGTCTGGCGAGCGGACAACAACCACCGGCAACAACGACCAGGGGTTTCCTAGGTCCGACTTGGATGGATGACACATGCGTTTGCGTCTCTGATCCATCACCTCAGGCCCTCGAGCGGAAGATTCACCAAGCTACCTGCCAACTGCTGGAGCTCTGTGATGTTCATGGGCTCACACCCAATTTGGGTGCAGGCAAAACGGAAGTGCTATTGACCTTCCAAGGTCATGGATTGAGGAAAATGACAGTGAAGTACTTTGGACCATCCTCGGACCGATCTCTTTTGATCGTGGGAGAAAGGGGGCCTCGAAGAGTTCGCGTTGTGGCTCATTACACCCACTTGGGATGTGTGACACACCATCGAGGAGACAGCCGTGCTGAAGCCCGTCGCCGCATTGCAATTGCTTTCACAGCACAGGAAGCATTTACTCCAAAATCCAGTCTTGTCTATGCAAAGGAGGCTGGAACTTTTTCGAACTTTGGTGATGAGCCGCTTCTGTTATGGCACGGAATCATGGACCCTGGCCGAGGGACGCACCAAGGAGTACATCCACAACGCTCTCATGCGCCTCATTCGAGGCTTCTAGGAAGAGCTCATGACGAACATCTCACTGACGAGGACATTCTCACCATGGTGGGCATCAACAGTCCGACGAGCTGCTGCGGCTGTCCAAGCTTCGATACTTGGGCACCCTTCACAAATGCGCCCCACTTGTGCCATGGGGCCTTTTGAATAGCGACTCTCAGTGGATTGAGCTGATACAGGACGACCTCCAATGGGCTTGGCAGCAACTTCAAGGTGCATCAAGCTTGTCAGATCCATTGCTTTCACTTGAGGCATGGCAAAATATTTGGGTGCACCACCCATCCTATTGGCGACGTTTAGTCCGACGAGCGGGAGAGCACGCCATTCTACAGCGACAACGACACCATCGAGTTGAGAGGTTCCACCAAGCCTTCCCCCAGCTCTTCCACCAAGCCTTCCCCCAGCTCTTCCACGAAGCGCACCAGGCCGGTTTGTGAGAACGGAGGACCATGAGCAAGTACCGGTGGACCTGGATGCATCGGGTCCCCACGCTTGCATGGCCTGCAAGCGACTATTTCGCAGCAAGGGCGGCCTTGGCGCACACTTCTTCAAGAAGCACGGCACCATTTCGCGCCTTCGCTTGCTGTTCGATACAACCGGCTGGGGACATTGCCTCAAGGAGTACCACACCCTTTAGCAAGCTCCATGCACACCTTCGTTACTCTATGGCTTGCAGAGCTGCACTTTGGGGCAGCCGTCGCCGCTATGCGCCTGCTGGGGGTGCAGCCTCTGAAGTGGACCGATCCCTTTGTAGACAACATGACGGACTGCTTCCACTTCTACAAGTGGCGGGACCGAAATTACAGGAGCAGCCTGCCACGGAGTTGCCGGTCTTCGACCTCTTGCTGGGGGAGCAGATCCACGTCGAGATCGTGGAGAACGAGGGCATGGACGACGTGGAGACGGTGGTCCGCAAAACGATCGAGAAGTACCCGGTGTCCTGGGTTACGTGCCGGGAAACCTTGGGCTATTTGCGGGACTCCCTGACCGAGCAGGACATACAGGTTCTGCACATCGGGGACTTTGACATCAAGCACCTCCTTCAAGTACTTCCATCTGGAAGTGCCTGGCCTTTTCTTCAGGTGCCACATGCTCTTCATGGACAAGCCACAACACGCATGCCCCTGGAGGAGATTGAGCAGATGTGCATGGAAGAGAGTGTGCAGGGTCCTCACCGCGCGCCATTTTGGGTTGTTCCACGAGCCATGGCCAAAGAGCGATTCATTATTCACGCCTTTTCGGGCCGACGTAGGCCAGGAGACTTTCAGCACTTTATTGAGCAGGCACAACAGAGTTTCCCAGAGGTTACCATCTTCACCATTTCAGTGGACCTCATGGTGGACCTCGTGTGGGGAGACGTGTCCAAGGACTCGGTGAGGAGCTTCTGGCTGAACGCTGTCCGCCAACGACAGGTCGTGGCGGCTATGGCAGGCGAAAGCGAGCATTTGGCGCCTCCCGCTGCTGGTCTACCTTTGTGAGTGGCCGGAGTTTGATTTTCTTGAAGTCTCACAAGGATTCTTCGGCGCCCCGAGTAGAAAGCCAACGGGCCTACTCCTCCTGAGTTTGACACGCATTCGCAAGTGGCAACTGACCACTACGATGCCTCGGGGCACAAGCATTGGCAAGACCGCCACAGGAGAGTGGGCGACAGGGGCACTCAAAGAGTGCCCACCGGCGTTTTGCGCTGGTTTGGCGAATGGTTTTGTCTCTACGCTCCGTGACCATCCAACGGACGTGGACTGTGAGACTTGTCCCGATTTCCGAAGGCAGGCAGTACAGCTGGTTGTCACGCACCAATGTATAGGCCCGGATTTCGCTGGATGACATTTCTCCTTTTATTTCTAGGGTTTTCTTTCCGAATTCATGCCAGGCCGCAGCACCTCAGAGCTTCGATGTGCCTCGAGCAACAAAATATACTCACATATACATATATATATATATACATATATATATATATATGTGTAGATGTAGATGTATGATATGTGTCCAAATATATATATATACATACGGAATAGTATAAGCCTCAGAATCATCAATCTTCCCAGCATCACCAAGCGTCTGGAACCATCCCACGGCGGGGACCTTGGTGGCCGCGGCCAGGCCGTTGGGCACGTCCGTGAATTTGATCTCGCTGCTGGGAGACAGAAATCCTGGCGTTGGGAATTTCTACGGCGGCCACGGGTTGGCTGCGTTGGGAAAAAAAGGGCTGGGATTTTCCATCAGAATATATCAGAAATATTCAGAAATGGTGATGAATATATATATATTATGAATATCATTGTTTCCATGAAAATAGTCTGAAATAGAAATACACCAGAAAGAAATCATCTCAGAGTAGCTCAGCAGATAGGTCATTTTCCAGAAAAATGGGTGGAACATGATATGTCCAGATCCTGGAAAGTTGGAAAAAGTTGCTATGCATGAAGCCAGAAATTGACCAAGAACCGGTTTTTCGGGGGCATATGAAGCTAGTGAAAATATACCAACCAAAATTTTGGTCGGTGAAGTCAGATGTTCATCCTGCAGCCCTGGGGAGCCCTGGGGTTCACCAGACCTGGGAATCGAAAGAACTCCTGCACAATATAGCCAGTGCCTGAGTCTTGATTCATACCCCAGCAGCCCAATGGGCATGATGCAGTTGCACCAGGATTGGAAAAATGTCAACATGTTCCCAAGCATATGGGTTTGAAGCCTCGTTGGACAAAGCTCTTAGTTGAAAGGGATTCCAAAGTCCATGACACCTGTGATATCCTACCAAGTTCCAGTCTCATGTTACAGCTGTCAATTCAAAGAAGTGAATCCATTTGCTGCAAAACCACTTCATCGAGCAGTCAAGTTTTGGCTAACCTCAAGAACTGAAACAGCTCAATCTCTTTTTAGAGACCAAAACCTGAAGGACTGAAATTTGACCCTCCCACCTTATTCTTGGATACATAGATTCAGGTGTTTCTGGGGATAGGTGTTTAGTCCTATCCCAAACCTTTCGATAGTCGGAGGATTTCATGTGCTTGGCATTCAGCCATCCAATGGTTGAGTCAGGTCTCCAGTCCGAAATCTGCGTTGAACATCCCAAAACATCCTTCCAGTGATTTGCATCCAAGGTTTTTTTTTGGTGCCTAACTTGGACCCAGCAAAAAAGAATGGCTCAAAAACATTGGTTTACTTGCTACTATTAATGGGTTTCAAATTGGCAAATAAAGCCATGTATTTCTGTAGAACTGAGCAACTGAGTAACATACTAGATAACAACCTCCCAAAAAAAGATTGAGACCAGTAAAGAAAAACATGAATTTACTGCTCCAGTGATTCTTTTCTGCATCTTTCTGGGAAGGTACGTTCTTTTATAGTACCCCACGAAAGTGACTATGACACAACCGACCCGGGCCGGGGCTCCAGACATGCCAACATGGAGACACGTCCATGCTTGATCTCCACCACACGGCGTCGATAGAACTCCTGGTTCCAACGGGGGATGAATTGGGTATGGATCAATACCTATTATAATACCATTTTTAGGGGGATGAACATCCATTTACCAGCTATTTTGATGTGAACTACAGGGGTACAAGGTTTTGACACATCCCCATATGAACAGAAATGAGTGGATTGACACCTGGATGCGTCAAGGTGGCTTGACCCATCTTGACCCAAAGAATCCGGGACAGGATTCGACAAAGGATGAAACTGAATTTGCCATCAACAAGCATGATAATTTGACCAAGGATGGTGAAAGTAGATACAATCAAAAAGAAACATCAACCAGCAAGAATCCACGTAGTCATGGCCATAGCTCAAAGATATATAAAATCCATTTAAAAAAAAATCCTACCCCCAACTGGCTGGTGTCATAAGTGGGATTTCTGGTTGCAAACCCTATATTCTATGGAACTCCGTGGTAAAGATGGGGGAAACAACAGGTGTCCTATCTGTTTTTCTTAGATCAATGAAAATGGAACAAGATATTTTTACACCTCTGCCTATCCGTGTCCGCGTTTGATTCACTTCCAAGCGTCCCTGGCATCTCCATCAGAGGAAAGGCCTGCTGGGTCCCAAAATCCCAGTGGAGGTTGCACACCTGTCACGGTGCATCCGTTTCGGATCATGAAAACCCTTAGACCTAAGAGTGATAGTAATACTCATATATTTATAGAACTATTTTAGTGGATACTGTATATAACTCTATGTATATATATATACCCATATCACATAACTTAGTCAAATAGTTAAGTTATATACAGTTATATGATATGGGTATGAGTCAGTCAGCCCAAGTAGCTGGTCAATGGATGTTTATCCCAAAAAAAAATCGCATAATAGGTCAATAGGTTTTGATCCGTCGCCATAATGTGCAGCTATCATGAGTCGTCTAATTACATTCTGAAGCTACCAGTTCAACTGCAACTTCTGTTTGCTATCCTCATTTTTGAGAAATTTGATCATGCGTGCAGGGCTGCGACTAAGGATTGGGCAGCCAAAGCTTCAGGCCATAGTGAAACCAGGAGGAATGCTTCAACACTTCCATTGGTGCTGGTGGGATACCCATTTTACCCTACCCAACGGGAAACCAGGACCATCAAACATCATCAAACCGAGAAATGTTTCCATGAAGCATCTTTGGGAAACATCTAGAGATAGGAGGCAATTGTCTCGCTTGCGTTATTGTTATCAAGAAAACCCTTGGTCCTCCCTGACATCCCTCACAAGGTCAATTGATTTGAGTTTCCGTCGGATTCCATTTTCTGAGACGTTTTCCATGCTGGGTGTGTTTTGGATTTCTGTCTAGAAAAAGAAACACACAATTTTACAGATGCGTGACTTCTATATTCAAAACATTGTTCTTAAAACTAATAATCAATAATCACAATAAATAAAAAATAATAATCATTAGGAAAAATAATCAACAATCTACAAATTATATGAAATTATATAGGTGCTTTTATATCATGTTCAATGTCAAGAATTTATTGCGACATTCAACTCATCCAACCACCTGGCTCCGCACCTAGCTCGTTCTCAAAGGCCTTGGTCGTCGTCTTGGCATGTCGTGCCCGCAGCACTGCAGCGCCCAAGGCACCCAAAGTAATGCCAATCGCAGCAGATCCACCTGAGGGGAATAACAGGGATATTTCAAGTGCTTCCGCTTTTTACGCCGCAATAAAAATAATTTCAGTTTGATGTTATATATGTGTATGCGTTTTTCGTTTGGAACAAAGCTAACAACAGAAAAGTGTGCGTTAGAAACGTAGAGAAACGTAGCCAAAAAAAATGGTGGGTGGTTTGGTGATCCAACACAAATTGGCACTTCAATGCACTTCAGACTTCATATATATAAGTGCATCCCCACTGCTTAAATGTTGGACAAGAGCCGTTCAAACTGGTACATGGTGAAGCTTTATAGGAGTCCGGGGCAAATGATGGTTTGCAGAAGCTCCACACATCTCAAAAATTGGGGATGGGTCCGAAAGTAGCGCAAACCCATCAGCCTGCCCTTCCTATGTAAGCTTTATGAAGACATTCCAATGAGCGGAACTTGCAGCGAAAGAATACTGTAAATTGGAGCCAGCCGAGGATAGCCCAACACATGAGTTTCTTTATGCTCTGCCTGTCTAACAAGGCGGTGAAAAATCCATCATGTTTCCGTCACGTTCATCCATTTATACCTCTGGTAATTCAACACAGCTATGGAAAAAGATCTATCATGATCTATCCATCTTTAATAGGTAAATCATTAGACTCAATGGGCCATGATTTCCAGTTCGCAAAAAAATAAACATAACCAGAGGGTAACAGTATTTATAACCAGTATTGAGAAGAAGTCCCCATTAAAACCCCTATTTTCCATGGTGCCGGGAGACTGTGACTGCTGGCAGAAGCCTCCGCCTGGAGATACTATCTGGGATAACATGGTGATTTGTGCGGGGTATATTTCATGATGTAGAATAATAACATAGTGATATTTTTATGTACGTATAGGTAGTGATATATAATATAAATGAAAAACAAATCTAATAACATTATGTCTAATAACATCTAATAACAATGAATTCGCCTATGATAATGGTTTGGTGATAAATCAGATAGATGGGATAACAATGAGATAATGGTACCTATGGTATCACCATGGTACCTATAATGTAATGGGAGAACATGGTGATGTCATGGGGTGTTTAATTGTCCCACAATGGCAAAGCCTAATGAGTTTCAATTTTCAACTTGTTGATGTTCTGCAACTTGGCGCCAACGGGGCGAAGAATGCTCGACCATGCTCGACCCTGTAGAGGTTCCAACTCACCAATCTGATTGTCCAAGATCACTCTTTTCAGAGAATCATGCAACTGAACAACTATCTCCTGCTTAAATCCCATTAAACCACCATTTTCCTATGGCTTTCCTATGGGATTGCTACCCTCTTTCCTGGCGACAACTATCTCCTGCTTGGCCAAATCCAGGATGCTCAGCTACTGTATAGACTCCATTGAAACCCCAATCAACACTAGTTACAGTGACTTACAGTATTCCAAATATATTCCAAGTCATCATCATTTGGGTACCCTTTTTTGTAAACTTCCACTTAAAACGATGGCACTATGGCACTATCACCAGCCATTTTTTTTGGAGAAATCAACTAGAAATCGACTGGGCCAGTTTCAATGGGATCCCCAGTCGTCCTGAGCAACGCCGCTTCGTCGTGTTGGTGCCGTCTGGGTGGACCTCTGAGTGTTGGGCAAGACGAAGGCGCAGCCTACGCCGATGGAAAAACCGGAAAATCCACGGGTTTTCCCCGGGAGAATCAGGAGGAAAACATAGGAAAACTCACATTTCAAAGACCATGGAAAAATATGTTTAAGTATAGCAATTCTGTAGATTTCCCTGGAAACCCTTCGATATTGAATGATTCTTTTTCCAATTACTGTTCCCGAAAACTTGTTGTTTTTCACTTATATAAGCCAATTCTGATACAAGCAGCCATGAGCTACCCTCAGATTTCTGGACCCAAAAAAGATCACGTTTCATTGCTAGTCGCAGACCCATTGTTGTTGACAAGAGCCCACACTTGAAGCTGTATCACTTTGATGGTCTATGATACTGTGGATAGAAGAAATCATGCACCAGTTGATAGGTGGTGTATCCC
>Ga0126342_10012708_pt1 | contig 14983 bp, 14 predicted proteins | sample Cyp1metagenome_FD_92528 | JGI IMG/M metagenome (GOLD analysis project Ga0126342, IMG submission 92528) | Coral microbial communities from Lord Howe Island, Old Settlement Bay, Australia - Cyphastrea 1 metagenome | ecosystem: Host-associated > Invertebrates > Cnidaria > Coral ...
GCCTTTCGTGTGGCAGGCGCAGTACACACAGCTTCCTGGACAAGCTGCGGCGCGCGTGGCCGCCGCTGGCCCGCGGCTGCCTTTCGTGTCACTCATCACACACCACTCATCACTGCACCACTTATCACATTTCACTCATCACACCACTCATCACTACACCACTTCTCACATCTCACTCATCACACCACGCGTGTGGCAGGTGCAGTACACAGAGCTTCCTGGCCCGCGGCTGCCTTTCGTGTGGCAGGCCCAGTACACAGAGCTTCCTGGCTGCCTTTCGTGTGGCAGGCGCAATACACAGAGCTTCCTGGACAAGCTGCAGCGCGCGTGGACGCCGCTGGCCCGCGGCTGCCTGTCGTGTCACTCATCACACACCACTCATCACTGCACCATGCACTTATCACATCTCACTCATCGCACCACTCGTGTGGCTGGCGCAGTACACAGAGCCTCCTGGAGGAGCTGCGTCGTGTGGCAGGCGCAGTACGCAGAGCCCTGGCCGCTGCTGGCCCGCGGCTGCCTTTCATGGCACGAGGCCGCCGCTGGCCCGCGGCTGCCTTTCGTGTGGCAGGCGCAGTACACACAGCTTCCTGGACAAGCTGCGGCGCGCGTGGCCGCCGCTGGCCCGCGGCTGCCTTCGTGTCACTCACCACACACCACTCATCACTGCACCACTTTTCACATCTCACTCATCAAGATCCCACTCATCACTACACCACTGCTCACATCTCACTCATGACACCACGCGTGTGGCAGGCGCAGTATAGAGCCTCCTGGCCCGCGGCTGCCTTTCGTGTGGCAGGTGCAGTACACAGAGCTTCCTGGACAAGCTGCGGCGCGCGTGGCCGCCGCTGGCCCGCGGCTGCCTGTCGTGTCACTCATCACACACGACTTATCACTGCACCACTTATAATATCACATCTCACTCATCACACCACTCGTGTGGCAGGCGCAGTACACAGAGCCTCCTGGAGGCGCGTGGCCGCGGCTGGCCCACGGCTGCCTTTCCTGTGGCAGGCGCAGTACACAGAGCCTCCTGGCGGAGCCGCCGCTGGCTACCCTGCAAATTTTGGCCTGCTGGCCCGCTGTTGGGCGTCAGCCCCTTCAATACCACACCGAAATAGCATGGCACTGAAGGACGGATTGTGTAACGCCGCTTTCTGAATTGACTAGAAACTAGCTCCAAGCTGCAGCTCGAAACGTTCAGCTGCCAAGGCTCACTCTTGCCATTTGCTTGCTTGCCTTTTTGCTTTCCCTTACCCTTGCAACTGGCTTGCTTGCTCTTGCAGCTTGCGGTTTTCCCTTTGCAACTTTGTCTTTGCTTTTCCTTCCTCTTGCAACTTGTTTGCTTGTCTGTCTTGTCTTTTGCCTTCTTGCTTTCTTCCTGTCTGTTGTCTTTTGCCTTCTTGCTTTCTTCCTGCCTGTGCCTTTTGCGACTTCCTATCTTTCCCTTATTCTTGCAACTGGCTCGCTTCCTCTTGGAGCTTGCTACTAGCTTCAAAGGTTCCATTTGCTTGCTTTCCTGCACTGCCAGCTTCCAACTCCTCTTGCAGCTGGCTTTCGTCCTGCATAGCTCCGGTCAAAGGACCCTGCCGCAGGGCCAAAACACCATGGCAGTGAAGGACGGATCGGGCCCGCGGCCGGCAGGGTGCCAAACGTTGCTTCCTGAACTGCCTATACTAGAAACTAGTTTCAAAGCTTATTCCTCCACTGCAAGCTTCCAACTTGCTTGCGTCCTCTTGCAGCTGGCTTTCGTCCTGCATAGCTCCGGTCAAAGGACTCTCCCGCAGGGCCACAATGGCAGTGAAGGACGGATCGGGCCCGCGGCCGGCAGAGTGCAAAACGGTGCTTTCTGAACTGCCTAGAAGCTAGCTTCAAAGCTTCCATTTGCTTGCCTTCCTGCACTGCCAGCTTCCAACTTGCTTGCGTCCTCTTGCAGCTGGCTTTCGTCCCGGTCAAAGGATCTCCCGCAGGGCCAAAACACCATGGCAGTGAAGGACCGATCGGGCCCGGGGCCGGCAGCCCATAGTGCCAAACGTTGCTTTCTGAACTGCCTCGAAACTAGCTTCAAAGGTTCGTTCCATTTGCTTGCCTTCCTGCACTGCCAGCTTCCAACTTGCTTCTGTCCTCTTGCAGCTAGCTTTCGTCCTCCATAGCTCCGGTCAAAGGACCCTCCTGCAGGGCCAAAACACAAAGGCAGTGAAGGACGGATCGGGCCCGCGGCCGGCAGCCCATAGTGCCAAACGTTGCTTTCTGAACTGCCTGAAGGACGGATTGCGACCTCGGCAGCTGTTGGTGCCCAACGTCGCTTTCTGAAATGACTAGAAGCTAGCTCCAAACTTTAGCTCTCAGGCCTCAAAACGGACCCCTCGCCACACTGGCACTGAAGGACGGATTGTGGCCTCGGCCTGCCGCTGCTGGTGCCTAACGTTGCTTTCTGAATTGACTAGAAACTAGCTCCAAGCTGCAGCTCGCAACGTTCAGCTGCCAAGCAACTGGCTTGCTTGCTCCTGCAGCTTGCGGTTTTCCCTTTGCAACTTTGTGTTTGCTTTTCCTTCCTCTTGCAACTTGCTTGCTTGTCCGTCTTGTCTTTTGCCTTCTTGCTTTCTTCCTGCCCTGCCTGTGCTTTTTGCATCTTTTTGCGACCTGCTATCTTTCCCTTACTCTTGCAACTGGCTTGCTTTCTCTTGCAGCTTGCTGTTTTCCCTTTGCTCCTCTTTCTTTGCTTTCCCTTACTTCTTGCTTTCTGCCTGCCTGTGCCTTTTGCGACTTGCTATCTTCCCCTTCTCTTGCTGTTTTCGCTTTGCTACTGCTGCTTCTGTCTTGCACGCTACTCTTTCTTTAGTTTCCCTTACTCTTGAAGCTTGCAGCTTTCCCTTTGCTCCCCTCTTCTCTGACGCGCTCCCCCTGCTAGCGGCAGGGGTCGGCGGATTTACGGCTCCAAACACCACCTTCAGCATTTTCGCCCCAATTGCAGTCATCACACTGACTCAGCAGGCTGAAATTCATATCATGGATGCAAGGTCGTCCATGTTGCAAAGTCAATGCGTTTTGATAGTGTCTGGTTTGTGATGCCAAATTTGCCACGAGAACATTATGAAAACAGTAGGATCATCCTGTGCACGGCTGCCTTTAGTCTGTTCTCAGGTGTAACGTCAGTTTTGGCATCGACCCTTAGCAAAAACTTAGATTTTCAAAACTTTCAGACAGGTCATGATCCCACTTTCTTTTGGACCTGAACCCACCGCCACTTGATATTGGGAGTAAAACAAAGGACCAGAACATGGGCACATCTACAGATTGTGTGACATCCTGTACTGCGGCCACCTCTTCTCTTCAGTTTGAATTTCAAGGCCAAATGATGGATTTTCTTTTGTCCACGCAGAACATTGAAGTTAATCACTAGATCGCACAGAGACCAAACATGATATTGTCATGTCATATATGTCAATAGTTGGCAAATGCGTTTTTTTTTATTTTTTTAGTGTTGAACTGACCATCCTAGGCGCTCAGTTTGGAACAACCTTGGTGGCCGTGCTTGCAGAGTGTCCATGGGATGGTGCGAATGAACAGTGGGCTGGTTTCAGTGCTACAAAACTGCTGGGAGATAGATGCCGGCTCCAACCAACCTCTTCCACTCACAGAAACAGACGCTGACTGTATATAGATTGATAGGATGAAGCGGTCTCGCGTTTACAGCAACATTTTCATTTTTTTTGTTTTGAGTCTGTTCTCTTTGCGCCTGCGCAGTTCATTTTTTTCTTTAAAACATGTGGCACTTTTTCAAGACCCTCTGATAGGCTATACTTTATGGACCTGTTTTTGGGAGAGCCCATGAGTGCCCCTTGTGCTTCAAGTTTGAGTGCTGTGTCGTTCAGCTTTTGTTTTTACTTCTACACACACATATATATATAGATAGATAGATAGATAGATAGATAGGTGCTTTACAGCCATTCTCCGCTTTGAGACTGGACACATGGACGTTGAACTAATCTAAAATATCCACATGCGCCCTTATAGAAAGAGCCTTCACGCTGGAAATTGCTGGGCTGGATTTCCTTTCCGACCAAAAGCTGCTGTCATCTACTGGCCCTTCTTGGAAAGGTCTTAAATCTCAAATCAAATGTCCAATTCCTGCACTCATTGACAGCACTTTATCCATTTTCCATCCCTTTACCATGTTATTTGTCTGTATATATCTGTATATGTATTCATTATCCATGAATTCCCAATCCTTGCACATGCACAACCATGGATCCATCCTTTCACTGGGCTGCGTCTTATTTGTCTAAGTCTATTCGTCCATCCATCCTCTTCATTTGTTCGGACATAACGGTCTTCAATGCTCTGTACATGTATATGTTTCCTTGCTGTTTCTTGCAATTGCTTGTTGGCATTTGCTTGATTTATGGCTGCCTAGGATGCGCTGAAGCAGTTGCGACAGCGCGGTTGTCGAATCTACTGTGCTGAAGATCACTTTGCTGAAGCTGTCAAGCCGCATGAACCGGGTGACAGGAGCGGCTGGGTCAAAGTAGGAGCAGTGACGTGGAACACACGACTGTCATCTTCCTTGGACAGAAGTGTTCGAACTAAGCATTTCGAAGCGGGCAACTTGACTTTACTTTAATCGTTCGCAATCTTCAGGACCTTGTGCATTCGTTTCTATTGAGTTCGTGTTGTACAATGTGTATGCTATAATTACATTCTAATACGCCGTATTCGATTTTTCTTGTTTCATTTGTCTTGCGTCATTTGCATCTGTCTGCCCTCAGCTTGACTTTGTCTCTGCCACCTCTGTAATTTGCGGCTGAATTTGGCTGTCGGTTTCATGGCTCGTAATGCTTGCCTATCTTCTTAGTGGCTTTGTGGAGTTCTTGAGTCCAATGTTGTAGTCTAGGATGTCCAGGTCCCTTTTTGTGATTTGAGTGGCTGATTGTGGATCCTTCTGGTCAATTGCGATACCCCTGGTTGCAGCCTAGGAAGACGAGCTTTTTGCTTCTGCCTTGTCCGAGGTGGCAAGATTCCTGCCTAAATCAAAGTGTTAATACGTTTCAAAAGTTCGTGCTACTGCATGCTGCGAATTTATCTGCAAAGACGGCACCCTTACCAAAATGGCATCAATGTAGACTCGCTCCGCAAATTCCAGCTCCAATGTGCTGCTAACAAGAGCAACAAACTCTGCACACTCCCTGCAGCAATGCCCGCATGCCGTTTCTGTGCAAACGAGATACCCTTGATAGACGCTACATGTAAATTGCTCAAAATGCAACCAGCTGTACAGTGAGATGACTTACAAGTAATCGCTACAATAAATACAACCTTTGTCAAGCTCTCGCCCTCAAATCCTTACATAATTACTTTGCAAACATGAAGGACGTCTGCAAAAAGTCTTGCAATGTGCGCGAAAGTTCCACTCTCATGGAGCATCATGGAGCTATGCTTGCAAATGCAAACATCATGCAAATGCCAGGTCTGGGTCCGGGTCTGGGGCCAGGTCTGGGTCGACGGTTTCAAAGTGTCCAAAAACATTTCAATCTTACTTATTACTTAATCAAACATTCAAACGTGTTATTTCTAGAGCAGGAAAGCTCAGGGATAAGCAAAGGGAAAAGAGCCTTGCCACTTTGCATCTCAGAATGTCTGGCCAAACTGCATTTCACTGTTGCAATTGTGTTCTTCACTCCAATGTAATCAGCTGGCTGCACAGCTCCATGGAGATGGAATCCACAATACCGATACCCATGGGTCGACGCGTCTGATTGTCCCGTCCTATTGCTGTGGTTGAGCGGTTGAGCTTTACAATCCTAGAGCCTGCGACACAAAAAAAAACTGAATGGTTGAAATTAGTTCGACTAGTATCTAGAGTTTGCCTGGCCAGAATTGGCTTGATTTCTAAGTAAATTCCTGCCTGTTCGACCAACCTGAGTACCGTTGATGTAAATCATGGACACTTTCTCAATGCTCCCATGCTGGATGGATGCGCTGCAGGTTTAGTCTCAAGTGAACCCAACCCTTCAATTTGGTTGACAAGTGCCAAAGAGGGTGCGGCAGAAAGACATGTTCAGATCAAGCCATGTGTATGCCATTTGTTTAGATAAACCGAACAACCGTGCAACGCAGACTTGCTACTTTGAATCTGAGCCAATGACGAAACTGTTCTGATGAAGCAGACTATAACAGAAGATACCTAAGATACCCATCATTTTTGCTTGTCTCGAACTTGAAAAATAGGAAAACAACGCAAGGAAACAGAGAAGAGGATTAAAACTGTTAAAACGTGACCCTCACCATCTCTCATTTCTGGCGAAAAGATCTGCCAGGCGGTGGGCCTTGATTGTTGGCCACGAGCACCATGGAGTGTCCAAGGAGTCCATAGCTTTGAGCGACGTTCGGATCTGCGTAGCGGACCAAGTTCCCTTCAGTTGAAAACGCAAGACTTGACAGGACCTGAACGCAAAAGGTGTATTTTTGATTATGTTTGTGTTGCTGTGCCTTTGGACGTAGATCTAGAAGCTAACAAATCTGAAGTGGGACTACTTCTCTGACTAAGAGAGAGCAAAATACAAATCAACATTGGCTTCTGAGCCTGCAAAGTGTCAGGAGTCATTTCCTACAAAGATCAAAGATGGTTGGCATCATTCAGCTTTTGTCTCGTTGAAGAAAGCTTCGGTCGCTGGTATATAGTATACACGCATCTTTTTCTTTTTAACTGTCATTTTCAGGTGCCTTCACGCCAGGGAGAGTCTCTGAACGTGGCCCATGCATCGGCCATTTGCCTCTATGAACTCTCTCGGGACATGGACGAGCCGATAAAAGATTGGCTGCCCTCTGGAAAATCCGAGAAGCATGAACTTGTACATGAATGTAACTAGTCATGTAACTAGTCATGTAACTAGTCATCAATCAAGACATTCTCATTGAATTGCTGAAGGCTGATCCACCGTTGCTGTCATTACTGTGAGTGATTTTACAAACGAGTGCTCATGGACCCATGGTCAGCAGCCATCAATAGCTGAGGGATATGGGACACATGCTCCTCAAAAGCATTAGGTGAGAAGGTTTCAAAAGTTGTCGAGTCTTGTAGAGATATCTAGAGAATTCCAGAGACAGTTTCCACAATGTTTCAACTCTTCAGCAGCAGAGCATGGAGTGTAATGAAGCCATGTGGCCCTTGAGCCCCTGTGACACCTGTGACATCCTGTGACACTTAGCAGCTTACTCTGTACTTACCAAGCAAGAAGCAGGGTACGGTGAACACCAAGGTGCAAAGATAGGATTGGACAACATCAACTCCACTGTAGGGGGTAAACAAAGGGAGCACCCCTGGCATGCGGCTCCCAAGGCTGGAAGTTTATCGATGGTGTTTACGTATGCTTACAATGCTTACTGTTTATTGCCAGAATCTGCCAGATGTTTATGCAATCCGCAGCCTAAGATGCGTGCTTAATTGGGTCATTGATTTCCTGCCCTCTTATCAGTGAAGACTGCGGAAACTTTCAGGCAAGACAAATGTTGGACACTTTTGACAAAATACTAGACCTGGAAGTCTAGTGCGTTGTCTAGAATCTCCTTACAACAAGATGCCACCCCAACTTGCCCCTACTTGAAGGTGAGAGATGCAGCGAATTGTGCACCCTACCCAGGCTTGGGCCAAACAGACTTCTGCAATATGTATTCGTAAGAATGAGATAAGCAGAGAGATAAGAGAGTCTTGGGATTTTGATCTTGTATTTGCGAAATGGTAAGGCATAGAAAAAGGCGAACAAATTTGGATTCAGCAACTTGTGTGGATTCAGCAACTAATTATTTCGCAACTTATTTGGTCGGATTCAGCAACTAATATGGTCGGATTCAGCAACAAATGTGGTCAGATTCAGCAACTAATCCGATTCAGAAACCAATGTGTTCGATTCAGAAACTAATGATTCAGAAACAAATATCGTCAGATTCAGCAACTAATTCCTTCGGATTCAGAGACTAAAGATTTTGGATTCAGAAACTAATAAAGTCGGATTCAGTAACTATTATGCAGAAACAAATGATTCGTCAAGCAGAAACAAATGAGACAGTACATGCATGAGCCATGTCTTAATCCTCCCCTCAACTGACACATCAAAATTGCCACCCCCTCTGGCAAATATATGTGCATTCACATTGATTAACTAACCATCAGAATTGCTTCCCGTTTTTTGGACAACACGTTCATACTTACACTGGCAACTACATGCATAATTAGTCACATTTGTCAACTAACAAAATAAACTTGCGACTTTTTTGGACCACACGTTCATGTTTACACTAAAGACAATTCAAAATTGCCACCCCCTCTGGCAAATACATGCGTATTCTTGTTATTAACTAACAAAACAAACAGGCCCCCCCCACTCTGGACAACACGTTCCTATTTCATCCTATTTCCACCAGAACAAATCAAACTTGCCACCCCCTCTGGCAAATACATGCATAGTCTTGTCAACTAACAAAACAAACTTGCCACCCCTTCTGGACTCTGGACAACACATTCATATTTACACCAGAACACATCAAAATTACCACCACGTCTGGCAAATACATGCATAGTTTTTTTAACTAACAACAACACGTTCCTTTTTCCACCAGAACAAATCAAAATTGCCATCCCTTCTGGCAGATACATGCATAGTCACATGTGTCAACTAGCAACACAAAAGTGCCACCCCCTCTGCAAAAACGTTCATACTTAGATTGTAACACTGTAAAATTGCCACCCTGTTGAGCAAATATATGCATAGTCACATTGATCAACTAAACATCAGAATTGCATCCTTTCTGGACACCACATTAGTTCCGGTCATTAGTTTCCGAATACATCTGTTTTTGTTTCGGAATATAAGTTTCCGAATACAAGCCCTGAACATTAGTTTCGGAATACAACTGTATTAGTTGTAGAAGATAAGTTTCCGTAGAATATAAGTTTCCGAATGCAACTGTATTAGTTTCCGAATATAAGTTTCAGGAATATATATAAGTTTCCGAATACCACTGCATAAGCTGCCGAAACCGTGACCATAGAAAGGCTGTTAATTCTATTCCTTCCAAGAAGATTTGCAGTTACTTGTTCACCCCTTGGATCTTGTTCTGAGATCGATCCCTCCTGTTGTCCATTTGTATCCATTTGTTTCCTACTTCACCAGTACCGCTACCGCTTGTCCCCTCGGTCACTGCAGGTTTGAACTGGGGGCCTAAAGGCTTTAGCAACTACACCTTTTGATTTAATAGTTGTAACTAGTTGTAACTAGTTGTAACAGGGCATACAACATGAATACGATGTTCATCAATGTTCAAACTGTTCTAGTTGCTCAGTGTTCACCCCACGTCAGCAGCTTCATGCCTTTTGAGGCTGCTGCATGGCAGCGTGGCAGCCTAGAGTCATTGCGGTGATTGCGTGAGTGGTGTTCGAAATGCGCTTTGAAAGAACACATGATGTCGAAACGATATATATAAAGCAGTCAGGTAGATAATCCTCTGTCGATACTAAGTGTGTGGAAGAAAACAATCTAATTGCTGCGAACTTGTACCAGTCATGCTTAGACAAGCCGGGCTGAAGGAAACCTAATGGTAAAGGCTACTTGCGTGATTGGGCAATGATTGTGTGAAAATGTAGTCGACTGACTTACTGCATGACAGTGATTCGATGATAGAATTGACAAGTTCTTTAGTGAGAGTCTCCCATGCACGTGCAGAACCATCATTTTGTGCACATTCACTTCCAAACTGCATTCCTCTACACTCTCGCCTGCATTTTATTATCTGACCTTGACAGACCTGCATGCACGTCCGGGGTTGCTTTCCCATACCAGAGCAATAATGAGAATGAAAAGCACATTTTTGATTTTGCGCACCTCCAGGATGCCCAACAATGTATATATATACAGTATATAATAGGTATATATATATATATATACATATGCACATATTGCATACCTAAAGAGCGATATATATATATATATATATACGTATATATATATATACATACACGTGTATATATATAGATACACATTACACATATACACATTACACACATACACATATACACATATAAACATATACACATATATACATATAATGTACACATATATACATATATACATATATACATGTACACATATATACATATATACATTGCGAAACCTTTGGGGTTATGTAATCCCTACCCCAATTTCCGGGGAACCCTGTCCCAAGTTGCCGTGCCAACTGCTGTTCCTTTTTGATCTCAAGATGCCTCTCCCGCCCTCCTTGGGCCATGCAGATATCGTGATCGGATGAATCGAGTGATTCAATGTCGTCCTCCAAGTCACCTGCCACGATGTCACATGAGTGGGAAATGCAGTTGAAACATTCACACTCGTCAAAAACAAACAAATAACATAAGATTTTTCAAGTATTTTCTTCTGTGACCATCTTGGCTCCTTGGAGCTCGGCTTCCTGTTCTGAAAGCCATTTTAAACGTTCTATTCGGTCAGCTTTTTTTTTTCTCTCAAACAAATGACAATTCATCAAACAGGGCATATTTTCCAAGAGCTATGGCTTTTCTGGCTTTTCGAGGTGTTCCTCCATCCATTGCCTTTGTCAAGCATCAGCCAACGTTGCCTGCTCCCTCTCACCAACAAACATTCCAATGTGGTGCGAAACTCTTCACAGACTGGAAGAGAAGTCTTCATTGATATGTCGTAAACGGATTTGCAAACCGTCGCAATGGTAGCCAACGGAGCTCCTTGAAGAATCTCTGATGGATTCGTCCAATCTATGTTTGGGTCACACAACCAAGCCCACATGATTCGAAGCCAGCTTGCCCTATCCAACGATCTGCTCAAAGCTGAAGCCTCAGCACTCAAAGTACTGCGAACCACGCTAGGGATCTTTCGACTAGACCAAGCTATTGGACAAATCACAGAAAGTTGATTTTTGGCCATGTTCCCATCCGTGGTAAAAACAATGGTCCCCTGTCTAGATGAAAAACCCCTTTCTTTGCCTCAAAAGAAGCATCAGACAAACCACAAAAAGCGACACTTGCCTGGGGAATAGGGACAATTAAAAGGATTACTGGATGAGCTTTGGCCTCCAACAGAACTCGATTGGCTTCCAATAAGTCTTCAATGCATGCTCTTGGAATTGCCGATTGGAGAAGTCCGACTTTGGCACAGATATCTGGCCGGGTCTGGACAGCCGCATACTGGAGAGAACCGCAGATCTGGCGCAAACACTGCCGCTTTTGCTCGTCGATGTTTCAAAATTTGGACGGGTTCGATTTGTTCTACATACCTTCTTTGGCACATTTCAATACTGCCGTCCTTCATCTGACGGTATCGGATTCCACAGAAATCAACTCCCCCATAATGAAACACCAAAAGAATACATATCCCGGAGTCTCCCAATGACTTTCATATAATAATAAGCGTCCCCACCCCCTATATGCCATCATCGACATGTATGCCTAGGACACCTCGTGTGATTGGTTTGCACTGCGGATCTTTCGTGACTAAGGAGAAAACGCAGCTGTTGAGGGGGCAAGACACAAAACCAAGCTCTTCCAAAGATTTCTTGAAGGCCTGATACCACAAGTGTGGCCCGTCTATTCGGCCATATGCATCCCCTGTGAGCCCGCGTTGTTCTCCTGGTTGGAGCTTCAAAGAATCGTAGTTTTCAGGTGGTGGGTGAATGCCTAATGGACGTCCATCACCTTCACCTTTCAAAAATGCAGTGGATATGTCGAAATTGAGTAAAGACCATTTATTGCTTGCTACTTTCTGCAAAATCAGTTGTTTCCCATCCTTGCTCAAAGTTGGGGCATCATTTGGAACCGTAGAGATGTCAGGATCCTCAAAGCCCAAAATAACTAACCTTGCTTTTGGTCGATACTCTTTCGATCCTGGTAATGGGGGTTTCCACGTCAGGATCCATCGGCAACGCATGATTCGATTTGGAGGGAGCGACCCTTTTGCCAGTCTCTTCACAGTTCCGTGTTCTAGCCAAGCACCGACCTCCTTGGCCTTGACTTGTTTGAATAGCTGGTGAACATGGTCGTTTAAATTTCTCCACTGGACTTCCACCCGTTGCTTCTTTGCCGACTTGCCAATAAAATGAATTCAGCAAGATCTTTTCCTGCCACTTCTTCATTATGAGGAATGTCTACTTGGTCTTGTATGTTTTTTTCAATCCCAAATTCCAGGTTCTTGAGGGTCACTCACAACATCATCCCCAAACACACACACACAAGGAATCATCATCCTCGTCACCGGGAACTGGAACACTGGAAAAGAATTGGAGGGAATTTCATCCTCATGTTTGGGTGTCTCGCCTTCGACACTCACTGGCTGGCGGTGAGATCTTTTGTTCGGGTTTTTCATTTGTTCGGAGATCTTCTGTGGGTGCTATGGAAGGTCCATATGTTGAAACATCATCCGCAGGTGGAACATCGGTGAGAGCATGGAAGTTTGGAGTTTGGGGAGAGATAGTCTCATCAATTACCCTACCCTCAGAATCTTTTGGCAAAACCTTGTGCTCCTTAGTGATGCTGGTCGTAAATGTTGTGGGCTAGCTCGAATGAGGTACCCTCCATTCCATGGCTCAACCATACCACTCTCCTTTGTTCCACCGTGATGACCTGTGCTGGACCATGCCATCTACCTTTTGCTCCTTGGGGATTCCCCTGAAGTTTTTTCCAATATAGTACCCAATCTCCAGTTTCAAAATCAACTCCGCCTGGACGGCTCCTTCTCAGTAGAGCTCGACGACATGCACTATCGTTCAGCCTGGATGAAAGCACGTCTAGCTTGTTCTCGCCGTATTAAACTTTCACGGAAATGAACACCCTCTGGGGTCTCACTCTCTGCCAGGGCATGTGCTCCTACCCCATTGTCGGAGGTGAGTGATGCGGGTAAGTTTCGTGCTTTTCCAAGAAGGGCTTGTTCTGGTGTAAAACCTCTTGCCCAAGACAACGAATTTTTGGCTGCAAAGACCTGACGAAGACATCTTTGGAAGTCTTTGACATCCTTGATGGGGCCTTCTCAGTCCATTCGGGTGAGCATATCTCTGGCTATTTTACCATGAATTTCAGCTCTCCCAATTTGCCAGTGGCTATTTTGCCGGTGTCGGGATCACCCTTATGTCTTCCCCTTGAAGGTATTGATTCCATAGGACTCACATACTCCCCTGCTGGATCTAGATAAAGGGTTTTACATGGTCCTGCCCATTGGAGCCAGGCCTGTTCAAATGTATCAATTTGTTCATCCGTGCTTCTGGTGCTTCTTCCACTCAACAAACCCGTATGGTACAATGTCCCTTCATCGATGAAATGCATGACGTGATAAGTCTGACCAAGAGACGAAGCCCAATGTGCCCCATCCGCACCAACAACATCATTGAAATCAAGATTGTCATGAATAGCTGCAGGATGAGGCAGTTTGGGTTTTGGTTGAGGTTCTAAGCACACATCACATTGCATGTCAAGTGCCCCAGCTATGACTTGCGGATTGGCACCTGTGCCTCTAACAGTCGCTGCAAGCGAGATGGATCTTGGTGGCCCAAATTATGGTGCAGTCTGAGTAAATCAGATGTCCTGTCTGGGTCCAAGCGCAGGAATGCCGGCCCATGCCCGGGAACTATCTTCGGTGGCCATCCTTTTCCCATCTCAAGCTGTGGCGGCTGTACTGCTCCATCAGCAGAATTCGGAATAAGTGGATCCTCAGGAGAGGTTGGGTTTATCTGCCCTTGGTTTCTGACGACTGCTCTTTCTTCCCCATTTCTCAAATCAAAAGAAACAACACCACCGCCCCAGTCTCTAGAGCTCTTGTGGCAAACGGCCAGCTTTCCGTGCTTGTTTTGCTTTGGACAGTTTTCACCATTCTTCAAAGTCTCCCATGTCCACAATTTCTCCAATGGTTCGCTTATATACAGTTTTCCGCAGTGGAATATTTTCCCTGCTAATCTAATCTGAATTCCTGGAACTCGATGGCGTTCGGTACCCCTGCATGTAATGAACAGTTGAACATCTACCTTGGGGACAAGTTGCTGCAATCTTTCAATCTTTGGATCACCAACCCAACAGAGTGAATTGCCAACCCTAGGAACCCCCTTCTCAAACAAAGCAACAACTCCTTTCCAGGCCCCTACGTCACCTTTCCCCTCTTTGGGTCCAAGATTTGCAGACTTGTCCGCAGCAGTTGGGGGTCCTTTGCCATCACGCCGTCTTCGACACTTCCGCAGCTCTAAAATGTTCTGTGCCAGTGGCCTTTTTGGTGCACCTCCCAGTATTTCTATGTCTTCCCCTACCATGAGTTCTTCGAGTAGAAGTGGTTTTTCAGATTCTTGACTCATGCGAAGTATGGTGCGTGCGACCCTTCGTGCAAACACTGCTGTGTGTGCAGCCGCATACGCTGACAGCCTGATCCATTTTTGGTCTTTCCCCGTTACATTCCCCTTTATGGGTTGATGTTCATGATTTTTAGGACAATTTCGCCGGTGCAACATTTTGTGCATTTCCCTACTTGTGGTCCACACCTGTGTTCTTTTTTGGAGGAAGAATTCGGAATTTGGGGTCCTTAAACCACCCGCCTGGCACATGTCAAAGAAAGCTGGAAGCGTGGTCACGCCGCCGTTAGCGGCGCTGGACGTTTTGGCAGCTGGCTTGCAGCAATCTCTGTCTCGGTGAAACAGAGCTGGCATGGCTGCCCACACATCTCCTTTACAGTTGCGGCGCAGCATCCAGCTGTAAATCCAATCCCCCAACGCAGGATTCACCTTTTTGCTGGTTGCATCCTTTGCTGTGATCTCGGATGGAACATACTTTTTCAAATCCTGCCATGCTCTGTCCAAGGTTTGAGTAAGTACACCTGGTAAGTACACCCCACCCCAACCCATGCCCCACGTAGCAGCAACGTAGCATCCACGTGGTGTGCAAGTGCAAATGAACGTTAACATCCCACCCCACCCCAACCCATGCCCC
>Ga0126342_10012709_pt1 | contig 14983 bp, 18 predicted proteins | sample Cyp1metagenome_FD_92528 | JGI IMG/M metagenome (GOLD analysis project Ga0126342, IMG submission 92528) | Coral microbial communities from Lord Howe Island, Old Settlement Bay, Australia - Cyphastrea 1 metagenome | ecosystem: Host-associated > Invertebrates > Cnidaria > Coral ...
CGGCAGGGAACACTGGGCGTGGATGGTCGTGGTTGAGGTCCGACAGAGAACACTGTGGATCGCGAGTCGCAGTTGAGCAGGAGGACGAGGAGGACAACGAGAGGAGGAGGACAACGAGAGGAGCAGGAGAGGAGGAGGAGGAGGAGGAGGCAGGAGGAGGAGGACCAGGCAACTTAGATAAAATCTAACAACCCTCACCTGGCAGGTGGGGAATAAAAGAAGAACAATGTTTGAAACCCAGTAGGATTGAACCACAGTTCAACCAGTTTGTCCCCATGCAATCTGCCTAAGTTGGACTCCGCACGGAAAATGGTGGAAGGGATGAAAATAACATGAAAACTCTTGAAAGGCATTCAGAAGTACTGAAAAGTATTGAAAAGCCATGTTCTGTGGGGTCAAGATGGGTCAATGCGCCTAGATGTCACAACTGTTGGCACCTCGGCATAATCTCGTCGCTTGCGGGAGTATTGGAAGGGCACACGGCCACCCAACGGCTCAGGAAGTGACGCAGATGGAGATGCTGAAAAGAAAACATGGAGATACTTTCCTCAGAGCCACAAGTGGGGGAAACGTTTGTCCAATAAATAGGACTGCTACCGGGATACCATGGTATACCATGGCAACCCCACAATTCTCCAAAATTGCCCAATCCTGTGGAAGTGGGGGTACACCATGTTCAAACAACATCAAACAACCCCATTTCTGAAACCGAAAATCACATCATCAGGGCTTTGGGGATTCGTATGTTGTCAAGCAACCGGCGTGCAGAATGCGTTCGCGACTCGAAGCCAAGAACTGCGGCACTGCCCTGAAGATCTCTGCCATGGAAAAGTGTTTGCTGTATGCGTCTGTTAGCGTTGCATCGCTTCAACTGCTTTCCTGATCTTTTCTGATCTTTCCTACTTTCATCACAATTCATCACAATTCTGCTTCGACATGTTCAACAGAATGTCAGAGTGTAGCCGGACAGGCTACATACGGCAATTCCCACCTCTCATCAATTGTGAAATGCTTTTGCCAGAAGTCAGCAGCAGGTCCAGTGCGCTTTGTCTGCTCATCACGTCGAAAATTCTCAGACCTGAAGTGGCAAATAGTGGCAATCTGAGTGCTAAGACTGGAGCTGGCAGCATCTACCCTCTGGTAATTTAACATAACTATGGAAAATCACCATTTTTCATGGGAAATTTCACTATAAATGGTGATTTTCCATAGTTATGTTAAATTACCAGAGGGTACAAAATGTGTGCCTTTGATTCGCAAGTGAGGCAAAAAGGAAATGCAGAGATTTTTTAGATGATTTCAGATCTCAGGATCAGTCTGACGTCTGACAAACTGCCAGATCTTCAAGATATTCTGATTTCTTTGATCCAACCACAAAAAATCTCTGCTGTATCTCCAATCGCCAAGATCCAATCGCAAAAAAATCTGAGCTCGAAGCACAAAGAATTCGTTGTAAGGGTCTTCCAGTCGCCCTTCATAGACCCACAGCGACATCATATCGAAATATGGTCGTGAAGCCTTGCCCCAGGCTTGAAATAGGACTTCGGAAACTCAAGATATTCAACGAATATGGATTTTGAATGATTTTGATAGTTATTGGGATGATTTTGAGATATTGAACACAAAAATGAACAATTCATCTATAAATCTTGGAGATTAGGTGACAATGTGGGATAATTTGGGATGATTTTCATCATATTCCATCACAGCAATCACTGATGCAAGTGACACACCTGGAATTTTGATGCAGTCGTCTTGCCTTCTGAAGTAGAAATTCGCAGAGAGATTGGGCTGACGTGAGACCCGTCTTCATCATGACTTCTTCGATACCTCAATCTCTCCATTTTCGAAAGACCTTGATGCTTACTGATGTCCCATTCAATGGATCTAAAGCTAGTGTAACCATCTCAATTTTCATGGTAAATAAACATGTTCCCATTAAATGACCATTTGGCACCGTGATTTGGCACCCCAAATTGCACAGGGTCAACTGATGTCAACTGGACTTCCAATGACCGAAACACATTTGGCGCGTGCCAAGGTGCCGTTTAAAACGGCACCACCCTTCAAGCCCTGCACGTGTGACGTGACGCGATACCTCAGCTGCAGTGACCTTAAGAAAGACACTCAGGTGGAGTACGACTGACAAAACCTGGAGATCAAAATGACACAGATGTCATAAATCATTTCTACACCTTGATACTGCCCATGTACACTACTACTAGAGTTACTAGAGTTACTAGAGTACTGTTGCCCCTGTGTTTGCAAATTGTTCAGCCAGGTTGCAGCAATGCAAATGTGTCCATTGATGGCTGCGATCGGTACCAGAGTTCCGCCAGACTGAGCTCACCATTCTGCAAGGATTGCTCCAAATAACTCACCTCTGGGCGAAGGGTGTTTCACCACTTGGTCATTTGCTGATCATTTGACATTCACATGGGTTTTCTCTAACAAATTGGGAATACCACCCATTAAATGCCCATTTTGATCGGGACAATGATGCTAAACCAGTGGATCCAGTGGATCTAGGCAGTTTCCCAAGGCCTTCATGGCAAACTCACGCAGCAGCTCCCCCAAGGCAGAACATAAGGCATGATTCACTGCACCTTTCGAGCCACGGAAAGGGACTGGTTTCATAAAAACGGGAAGATCGGAAGATCCCAAAAGAATGCAACAGAATATCTCTTCAATTATGATATGTATGTATATGATGATATATGCATTATATATATATGATATGATTATATATGTGTCCGAGTCAAACAGTCAATGGTTGACATGCTTATGAAGATATTCCAAATCACTCTGGCTACCAGTTAGAAGCTCGCACAAGCGGCTCCATTGATGTCCATTGAATCCGATGTGACTGAGCGAAGCACCGTATTCATGTCTGCTCTGCTGCTCCACAAACATCTCCACGAACGCATGGTGATCGCATAACGGCATCATCTGCTGCAGGAATTGAGCTGTGGATGCATCTGCTCCTACAAAATGTGATGCTGTGGACTGCAAAGATGTCTCATTTTGTGTGCTCACATACTATACAGGGTACTCCTCCAATAGTCATAATCCAATACTTAAATGGTATCCCCCCTTTTTTTAACAGCCGTAAACGGGGTTTATTAATCCAGGGTTGACATTACAAGCTATTCTCAAATATCTTCAGGATGTGCATGACAATCATGAAAAACAGATGCACCTGCTGGAATCTCAATGGTGAAACGTGCGCCCTCAGCAGTGTCGGTCTTGTGAATGTAGGCGCCCTCTACTCCTCAACGGCTTCAAAGGTCTTGACACAACTTGACACACCAAATAGAAATGATGTCCATGCACCAAACATACCCTCTGGTAAACTAACATAACTGTGGAAAATCACTATTTTTCATGGGTAAATCAACCATTTTCAATAGCTATGTTCGTCATACCAGAGGGTATCCACAATTTTGTGGACGCTCTTAATGACAGAATCCTTGTAAGCAGAACAGCAAATCGTCCAGAAGCATATGCTCCTGTGGCCAGCATTGAAAATGGGCCGAACAAAACCGCAAGTCAGCTATTGCTCAGTACATATCACTAGAACTTGCAATGACCTCACATTCCGGACCCCCAAAATCTATTGATTAATTCCCAGTTTCCTTATGAGGAGAGAGATATATATAAATATGTGTATATATAATATATAATCAAACTTGCCATTTGGATATATTTTGGAGGTATCCCATGGTTTTTTCCTTCATTTTCAGATACACATCATTTCAAGTCCTGAGCTGCTAAGCTCTTCTGTCCCAGGTCTCCATCAGCGAGTATCGCTGGAGCTGGGTATTCCATGTGTTCTGCTCCGGTCTCCCGGGCATCCAAGGGAATACCGGCCTTCACCTAAAACACAGATGCAGAATAGATGATATGGGTTTGTCTGAAAATAGGGGATACCCACAAACAGCGATTTTAATGGGGAACATGGTGATAATCCATTGGAATATGAGATACACTATTTTCAGACAAACCCATATAGATGCATAATATGACAAAATAAACAGCAACAACCAGTTCAATCTTTCATTAACATAGCTATTGAAAATGACCATTAATAGTGGATTTTCCCATTAAAAATGGTGGATCTTTCAATAGCTATGTTAAATTTCCAGAGGGTACCACATTGTTCAATCTTTCATCGAAGACATCTCTTCCCAACTTGGAATGGCAAGTGCAACTCTTGTGGATCCGGCAATGCGAAAGCGAAGATCTGGGACGCGACCATCACGTCCCTGCCAAAAACCATGCCCGGCATGTCATGTCAAAACGATTCTTCGCTTAAACGAAACAAACATCAAAAAAAACATCCGAATATCGAATTCATTAGTCATAGTCTTCTCATTCGTAAAAATCGTGTTTTGCTTATTTCACGTGTTCCTCTTCTTCGTGCTGCTCCATTTTCTCAGAGATCTCCCTTTTTTTTCTGGATTTTCGCCTTCACATCCTTCGTGGCGAAACAAAAACATGTTTCGCTCGATGCCTTGCAAATGAGATGTCGACCGGAGGCACGTGCTGGGGATACGCCTTGGCTGATCGAAAACATTCCAAGATGTGAATTCCAATTGGAGAATAATGGAGAATCAATGATAATCAGATGTTTTTCTTGGAAATCCTATTAAATCCTATAAATCATATTAAATCCATCAAGTGCACCAAAATAATCAAAATATATAGATTCTCCTGTGCAAAACATGGTTCACGTCACGTGTCTGCAAAAAAAACAATGCTCCACACCTCGAAGGTTGGAACCCAAAGCGAGGCAATCGTTGTATTTGCCGCGGATCAACAATGGCATGTGTGACCTGACAGCTGTAAACTTCAACAGCTTCGACATTGGTTTGTAGAGCCTGCACCAGTGTTTGAAGTTTGAAGCAAATTATTCAAAGTTAGCAAACAGGACAAGGTTAGAGACTACCAAATCATGTCAAACATGGGAAAATGTTTGAAATGCCATGGAATTATTGTGTTCTTTGAAAATGACAAATATAACTAAAAATGTATTCAATGTTTGTTCATTTCTGAGGCGCCGTGCTGTAAAGGAGAACCCACGTCACCGTCAGCGTGCAGCAGTGTCCAACAACAGCTATCAGACACCTCGATGTTTTTCGGACGAACTGTCAGATGATACGCAGGAAGAAAAGGGAAAACACCTGTTTACCGATATTGCAAACCCAAACTGACCCGGCCTCCCTCCTCTCGACCACCAGGTCCATTGTGCCATCAGCGGTCGGTTCCAATGCTAGGTATGCATATCGCTCCTGGGAAAGCATTGCGCCAAAAAAGTGATCTTTTTTGGAATTTTCCAATGAAAACAAACCGCTGGATTTTGGATGGTTTTGGAATCTACCCCATTTTAACATGACACAGCTACAACATGACATGATCTTCGCCACGAGCGCGATCCTTTGAGCTTCGCTTCTCCCCTAATTCTCGCACAAAGCAAACCTGGTCTCCCAGATGCACCAGCCCGCGATGTTTGTGGCTGTGAAACCTCGGAGTTTGGGGCCAAACCCATGGATCCGATATGATCCAATGGATTCCAATGGTTCCAATGGATCCAATGATTCCAATGGCAACTGCTCAATCAGCAACTGCTCAATCCATCGATCACATCGCCGGGCAGCTGAAGAAGAAGCCACTCAGATGGACATTCCGTGGCTGGGTCTGCTGCATCCTGCGGTGAAACGAATGCGCATAGAATGCGCAAACTTTCAGAAGCTGTTCAGAACCTCTTCTTGGCTTTCGACTCTTTGCGTCTTCTGGTCTGCTACATGCTAATCCGCCGGCCTGCCGGCGTGTTTTGTTTTTTGCTTTGTGATACATCTTGCGATAGCTTTAGCTTCACCTATAATTGATCCTTCGACAGATTTTTGCTTTGCGTTGCCATACGGTTTTTTGTTTTCGCTGCCCTACCCCCCCTTCCCCCCTTCCCCCCTCCACCCTCCCCTCCACGTATACACTATAGTCCAATATAGCCTAGTATAGTCTAGTCTAATATAGTCTAGATAGTCAGTCCAGTATAGTCTAGTTTAGCATACTCTAGTCTTAGTATAGTCTAGTATAGTGTAGTATAGTGTAGTATAGTCTCGTGTTGTCTCGTCTCGTCTCGTTTCTTTTCTCAAGCTAACTATGCTAACTAGCACTGACCTTATTTACATCACCATTGTCTCGGTGGTCATCGTCCCCATCGTCCCCATCATCATCATCATCATCATCATCATCAATCATCAATCATCAATCATCAATCATCAATCATCAATCATCAATCATCAATCATCAATCATCAATCATCACCATCATCATCATGATCATCATAATCATCATCATTCATCAATCATCATAATCACCATCATCATCATCATCATCATCATCAGGTTAAACTTCTTGTTCCGGCTTGCCCCTGGGAGGGAGCATGTTTTAACTTTTTCCCTGCGTTTTACAGCCGGTTCTCGCCCCTGATGTGCGTCAGAAGTACATTTTAACCTGCCGCTTTTGTGCCCAACACTTTCCATAAACCCCTGCCACTCTGCGCTCACGGCCTACTCCGTATGCACTCTCACAGCCATGCCGCTCGCATCTGACTCCTTTCTGTTCAATCTCCAAGGTCTTACATACGCCAGCTTCTGCGCAAATCAACTTTTACACCAGCCAGATTTTACACAAACAGTCTTTTACACCAAGCACTTTTTGCGGAAACCTGCTTTAAAACCAACCACCTTTTGCACAAACCCGCCTTTACACAAACTCGCTTTCCACAAACCACCTTTTACACCAACCAGCTCTTACACAAACAAGCCTTTACACGCACCAGCTTCTACGCAAACCAACTTTTCGACCAACCAGCTTTTACACAAACCATGTTTTGCACCAACCAATCTTTACAAACCAGCCTTTACACAGACCAGCTTTTTACACAAACTAGCTTTTACACAAACCAACTTTTAGACAAACCACCTTTTATGCAAACCACCTTTTACACCAACCAGCTTTACACAATCCCTGCTGGCCTGTAGGCCAAAGGCCAGAGGGCTGGTGGAATGCCGAAGGCTGTTAAATAATTTTGGGTCAATGCATCATTCGACTTAGTCTGCATCTGGACTCCTGACGCAACGGATGAAAGCCGGACACCTCAGCAAAGTGTCAAGGTTTGTTGATGGTATCCGCTGTCGTCCTGGCTCTTGTTTCCTTCTGGGTCTGGGTCAAGATTGGGTAACAATGCAATGGTTCATAGTGGACTTTCAGAACGGATCGTATGTAGTATGAAATCATCTGTCATCATCACTATGATTCATAATAGTCATAAACTATGATTGTGATCCATTATACTTAGTTCAAATGCATATTCATGATTGTTATTATCAAGAATTCCTGAACATCAAAACTGATCGGTTCGAGGAGTTGATCATTTTGACCGATAGGCTCCAAATTGGCCATCTGAGCTGCCACGCCTCCACTGAGAAGTCGCCTGCTATACAAGTTATAGCAAGTTATAGCCCCTGTTCATTACAGGCATAGTTCGAAGAAACTTGCTCATCCAATTTTTGTCAGAAAAATGATGATACATTTAGGGTTTGACTGCCATCCTAGGACAGTTTGATCCCAGGGTTTTAGAACCTTCTCCCCAGAAGGCTGCAATGTATCGCTGTTCGGCACATGACCTGCAGGTACAGCGGAGTCGCTGAGTGTCTGAGATTCAGTCCAATTCCGATTCAATCTGTCCAGTCCTCTGTGACTCTGTGATTCTCTGCGATTGCTTGGGATTCTGGGACGTTCCAAGCCTTGCCTGACGCCAATGCGCGACCCGTAGTGAAGAAGCGTTGGCTGGGAGCCTGGCCACGTGAATTTATTGCCGTGGCACTTTCGGCGTTTTTCGACTTCACCGTGCTATCTCCATGGCCTGGGTAGGAGTCCTGGCGCAGCTTGCTGATGAACACAATGAGATGCAGGGAATACGGCACTATACTGCCATTACAAGATACTTCAGGATATTTCAATCTGGTGAAATTGCTGACAGCTCTTCACTGAATGCACTGGGCTGCTGGCTAAAGACTGCCCAGCCATCTGCAAAGAACTTCAACAGAAAAAGCATGCGCATTTCAACTGCATTTCAAAACAATACAGGAACAGAATGATGACAGAGCATGAAAGTCATTGCCGTACCACAAGCCCAAGCTGCTCTGAATTCCCATTTCTTAAAGTTGTGACTGTAAACCCACTAAACCAATATCAAGCATAGCGGCACAATGCTGAGTGTTATGGAAGTAAAAAGCACAAGGATTCTGCCTTGTGCCATGTCGAACGCGGCTTGCGCTGCTATGAGAATGACCCCGGAAGATGCAATTTGTTTCACATCGTGTTGTTTTCGTTGAGATTCTTCAAGTTGGGATTTTTTGCTGAGACAAAAACTCACAATGGGTTTCTCGATGATTCTTGTAATGACTTTGAAGCTGACAAGAAAATCTCATCTCCAAGACCGTTCTGATCTGCGAATGATCAGCGATGATAATGATTGGCTACCGTTTGATCCCTTCGTGCTGTTCTTTCTCTGTGCCATGCCTTGGTTGTGACGGCCACACCAATCCATGCCATGATTTTCAGAACCAACTCCTTCAAAACTCCTCCGGCTTCACAATATGCTTCAGGTGTGCCATGCTGTCCTCTTTCAAGCTCTCTCTCTCTCTCTCTTGCAAAGTAGCAATGACAACCTCGCACCCAATCTTCCTGTTCAATCCAGCCATCCAAAAATACCTGCAACGCCGATTTTCCATGCGTTGGTCGCCGCTGCGGATGTTCAATCCAGCAGCCTGTTCCCAGTACTTTGGCTCCATGCTATCCGGAGAAAGCCTGAGCAATATGAAATTGGTAATGCGGCACACCCAATACTAAACCATCCTCTACTTGGCCCAGTTTACATCATTTTACCAATTTTGAAGGTATTAGAATTAGAAAGTGGTGGCTTTTGTTGGGTTTACCAGGGTTTATCATGGTTTAAAGCAAATCAGAAGACACATCCGAAGTGCATCCCATGTGCAAATGGTCTCACCCCCGCCTGAGCAAACAAGTCCTGGCAGCATTCACACATCTCTTGGAATCTGTCAAGGTTGGCATAAACCAATCCAATGAGTCTCTGGATGTGTTATTGTTTTGTTTCCATTGATATCTGAGAACGGTGAGACCGGTCAGACTTGGATCTACTTGAAGCTACTTGCCACGAATTTTCATCGGCCTGGAATTGCGCTTTCTCTTGTAGCAACGACCGCCTGGGGCGAAATCAGTGGAGTTGGAACGGTGCATTCCGGGGAATCTTCGAAGCAATCGAAGGAAATCCTAAGGCCTACTCGATGCGATTGAAAGTTATGCTTTGGTGAGCCACAAATATATCCGGTTACATTTTTTTCCTTTGTCGAAGCATCTGCGAGGGTCCTGGCATGTCCTGGCCAGCATCCTACCCTACAAAAGCACCAAAAAACACCTACAGCAAAGACTTGCTGCTTTTGCAGTGTCTCGCATCCTGCTGTTGCATGGCTAAAGATTACCATCCCAAAGGGCACTTCTGCAACCCATGGCACGAAATTGCTCAAAGAGAGCTTGTTTCGCCTCCTCTTTGACGAGGCGGCAACTCATGCCACGTTCTGCCCAGCCTTTCTTCTTCCCTGCCATTTGAACATTTACCCACCTGCGGACTTTCTTGGCAGCTGGTGGCACTTTCCTCAGAATCTCGACCGCTCTCGGGTCGTGGTAAAACGTTTCGCAAGCAGAGAGTTCTGCGGTCTTCATTGTGGGTTGCACTTTACTCCATTGAAACCTCCAATTGTACAGGGATGGAGTGACAAGCGTGGACACGTACAGTACATGGTCATCCCCCCAAACCCTGGACCTGTCACAGTCACAGGGTGGGTTTCAAACTTGCAGTCCCTTGAAGTCTGCATGGTGTACCGTTCAAAAAACCGAAGGACCCATTCACCATAGTCGAGCTTGGCACGAAACCCGATCTCGTTCACCAAGCACTCTGGCATTGCCACAAGCGGCGCTTGTTCCTCTGGCGTGAGGAATTGCCCTCTTTCGTTGCCTGCCTGGCCCATCGTTTCCTGCCCGGACCCGCTTCCAGCATCATCTGGAATTTCAGCCTGACACGACATCGTGCTGAATGGTCAATGATGACATGTTGTAGAACTGCCACCAGATTCAATATACGTAATCATGACCCGCAGTTCGGTTTTTTTGCTCCAGTATGCTCCCAAAGGCACACTCCAAACGCATGAGCCACTGAACAATTAACGTAAAGAACACATTTCGTTAAACAAAAATGAACGTGTCAGGTAATTTGGCTGGAAAGGTTCACCGAAGAGGGTCATTAAATTGCGTTCCATGTCGATCGAATGATCCACAACAAGTTCTTGGAACCCACATGTGAACGGTCGTACGCAATGACGCTTGACAAACGCATTTACTACTGACAGTCACTGCATATATGGTTGGCCAAACAAAAAACTAATGGACAACCCCAGCTCACCATCACATAGTTTCAAAACCACATAAACCTACTTTCCTACCTACCACGACACCCCCTATATAAACCATTCCACCCCACTGCTTGCGCCATCATTTGACCACCAATAGAAACGACACACACACACATTGTTATGTCCCCCATTTTTTGGCAATATTGAGCAAAGTCTTCATTTTTCGTTATTGGTTTAATGAAACTTAAGTAGTGACTGTCCGGGTGACGCACGGTTCGGACAGTAGATCAGCACATCACAAGATCAGTGGGACAGGAGATCAGCACATCGGCAGATCATAGATCAGAAGAAAACCATATCAGCAGACTCAAAGGCATTGTTCAGTAGGATACGAGGTCAATAGATGACCCGTTCTGAAGGACAGAACATCAGAAGGACAGAAGACCAGTAACTAGATCAGGACATCAGGACAACAGCACAGTAGGGCAGGAAATCTGCAAATGTTTTCACTGGAGCAAGCTGTCCTGCTGTTGAAACGGTTTTTGTTTGGCTGGCTGGGGTGGACCGTCTTGGTCTGGATCTGACGTCGTGGCGCCGGCTGCTTTTGCGTGGTAGGTGCGGCATGTCCTGCTGGAGTCGCTTTTGAGAGGCAGGCGTGGCACAACATTGTCAAACATTTTCACAAACGGAATCATTACACAACACTCTAAGCCGCAACAGTTCTCACAAACAACGTTACCACACAAGCACATTTTCTGACACGCACAAACACACACTCACACAACACTGTCGCATATGCGCACATGGTCACACACACACACATAACACCCGCACACAACATTGTTGGACACATGCAACACACACACACACCAACCACCTTGTCACGGTATACCCTAGCACTGATGCATGTTGTGCCAGGTGGCTACGACGTGCCGCGAAGTCGTTAGCAAACGATCTGGAGGAGTTCAAGATCTGACTGCAATGGAGCAACCGCGGGCGGTTGAGCAACTTCAAACGGCAGATTGTGGGGGGAGACTGTGATTGAGAAGATCCATAGCTTGTCGTCAATAAATTGATCAAGTATCCGAAAGACCAGGAAGTGGTTGCTGGAGGTCCGTGGCAATGGTCAACAACCCGATGTGCAGATTCAACATGATGTTTCAAGGAGATGATGGCTGGTGGGGCCATGTGAGCAAGGAAACAATTTGGATGACGAATGCAGAAGAAATTGCAAAGGAGCTGCAGGGATCTGTCAAAACCATATTCCAGGAGCAGAACCCCATCGACATATCCACCTCATTGATGGTGGACGGGAAAAGCTGCCCAGGTGTATGCAAAGGAGCTCCGAGGCAATTTTCAAGAGTCCTTAAGCGTCAGCTGCCATGACATCAGCAACGTGGAGGAAATGGTTGGAGGCAGATAAAATGTGGAGGGGGGTCGGCAGATGGAGCAGCTCTTCGACGACACATCTGGTGCAAAGCTAGACCCAAGTTTGGTCAAAGCTGCGAGAGAGGAGGAGCTGAAGCGAATCTACCAAGAAGGAGTCTACGTCCGAGCTTCTGCCCCTGAATGCGAAGGGACCCCGCTGAAGCTGGAGTGGGTAGATGTAAGCAAGGGTGATAGCAATAATGAAGAGTCGCATAGTCGCCAAAGAGGTGAAACATGCCACCGCCCATTGAGAGCGCCTACAGCCTGATGAACGCTTTCATGACCAAGGACAAGGGCAAAAAGAACAAGAAGAAGCTGCTGGTCTCATGGGGCATGGCAGAGACCATGTCATGGGCAAAGCGCAAGAGGATTTGTTTGTGGAACATTGTGGAACCACCACCTGAGGACGAACATCTTCCAGGTGACACTGAACCCATGCCGGGAAGTTGATGAGAAGCATGTACGGCACACCGGATGCCAATGAGATATTTCAGAAGGACTACACGGAGCACCTATCATCGAATGGGGGCAGCATTCTTCTCCGATCTTGGATGCACGTCCCCCACAACCTCCTTTCTGTGGCTGTTGCCTCCCATCCACACCCCCAAAAAAATTACTTTACTTCGAGTTATCCCCATCATGACATTTATACGTTTTGTTACTGGCAAATCTTCGGCCATTCTATCTGACATATCTTCTGACATATCTTCTGGCATTTTATCTGGCATATCTTATGGCATTCTACCTGGCATATCTTCTGCAATATGTTCTGACATATCTTCTGGCACTCTATCTGGCATACCTTCTGGCATACCTTCTGGCATTCTATCTGGCATTCTATCTGGCAAATCTTCTGGCATTCTATCTGGCAAACATTCTGGCACTTTATCTGGCATACCTTCTGGCATTCTTTCTGACATTCTATCTGGCATACCTTCTGGTATTCTATCTGGCATACCTTCTGGTATTCTATCTGGCATTCTATCTGGCATATCTTCTAACATTCTATCTGGCATATCTTCTGGCACTCTATCTGGCATATCTCATGGCGTTTTATCTGGCATATCTTCTGGCATTCTATCTAGCATCTCTTCTGGCATTCTATCTGGCCGTTGAGGTCCAACGGTGCACACTGAGCTGTGCAGGTCCCAGGTTGAGGTCCAGCGGTGCACACTGAGCTGGGAACGCCCCAGGTTGAGGTCCAGCGGTGCACACTGAGCTCGGACGTTGGCGAGGAGCTTGGCGAAGGGTTGGCAAGGCAACAGTGGACGTGTTAGTGGAGGCAGACGTGGTGGAGGAGATGCTGGCGGAGGAGGAGCAGGAGGAGCAGGAGGAGCAGGAGGAGGATAGCTAGCTGAGGAGAACAACTGTGATAAAATCTAACAACCCTCACCTGGCAGGTGGGGAATAAACCATCATGAAAAAAACATGACAAAACCAGGTGACCAAAAAAACAAAAAACAAGACCCTCCAAGACTAACAAAACAACCGGCCAGAAAACCGAGTTTTATGTTGTTTGGATCGATTTCAATGTCACCAAGTATGAATGTGGTCTCCCTAAGGTCCTGGGCATGCTTTGGGACCACAGATGGCAAAGCTCAAAGGCACTCTGGGAGTGGAGCTGGTCAAGCCCCACAGGATGATGAGCCGAAAAACTCGAAGGTGAAACCGATGTCCCACAAAGTAGCAAGCTGGGAGAGAACAAGGTTGGCTTGATACTTAGGTTTGATTGGCAACATGCTGGGGTTAACATCGATCTGTTTGGTGTGAAAAACTGTTTCCATCAGGATGTCCAAGCACCAGCAGTCAAAATATGTTTTAAAAAAACTCATGAACCTCATCAACTTGACGATCGTGCAAGCAACATGTGAGTTTCATAGATCAAATGAGCAATAGACCATCCTTCGACCCGTACCAGTTGCAGAAACAAGTTGTACCATATGATGCATGTTTAATGATTGACCACGATCAAAAACTCCCGAAGAATAAGGTTGTCACCTTACGACTGATGTGTTGGTCAATGGGTTCAAGGCCGAGCTGGGACATTGGTCGCTTGTGACCCTATTCACTGTTTCTACGTTTTGAAATAAAAAAGATAGGGTCACACGTGACCAAGTGTGCTTGGAGTCCCACACCTGTCACACAAAAATGGTGCGTCCCCTTTGTGGTCGCCTGTGACCCTATTCGTGCCTGAAGTATCATTTTTGAAGGAAGTCTCGCAGAAAAGCTTCGTTTTTGAGTTTCGCAGCTGCATTTTTGAAGGAAGTCTCGCAGAAAAGCTTCGTTTTAGAGCTTCCAAGTTTCATTTTTGAAGGAAGTCTCGCAGAAAAGTTTGGTTTTTGAGTTTCGAAGCTTCATTTTTGAAGGAAGTCTCGCAGAAAAGTTTGGTTTTTGAGTTTCGAAGCTTCATTTTTGAAGGAAGTCTCGCAGAAAAGCTTCGTTTAAGGGCTTCGAAGCTACATGGTTTTTATTTATCTATCTATGTATCTATCTACCTACCGACCTATCTATCTTATCTCATCTTATCGTATCTTATCTTATCTATCTATCTATCTTTCTTTCTTTCTTATCTATCTCTCTCTCTATCTATCTATCTCTCTCTCTCTTTCTATCTCGTTATCTCTCTATCTCTCTATCTCATCTGGGCAGCTAGTGGAACGCAGGGGGGGGGAAGTTTAAATAAAGAAGTAAAATGGAGACAATGGTTTAGTGGAACGTAGGGGGGTAAGTTTAAATAAAGAAGTAGAATGGAAGTTTAAATAAAGAAGTAGTATGGAGACAATGGTTTAGTGGAACGCAGGGGGGGAAGTTTAAATAAAGAAGTAGAATGGAGACAATGGTATAGTGGAACGCAGGGGGGGGGAAGTTTAAATAAAGAAATAGAATGGAGACAATGGTTTAGTGGAACGCAGGGAAGGGGAAGTTTAAATAAACAAGTAGAAAGGAGACAATGGTATAGTGGAATGCAGGGGGGGGAAGTTTAAATAAAGAAGTATAATGGAGACAATGGTTTAGTGGAACGCAGGGGGGGTAAGCTTAAATAAAGAAGTAGAATGGAA